>Ga0172373_10000938_pt1 | contig 47642 bp, 27 predicted proteins | sample Lak10m_2_FD_114546 | JGI IMG/M metagenome (GOLD analysis project Ga0172373, IMG submission 114546) | Freshwater microbial communities from Kabuno Bay, South-Kivu, Congo - kab_092012_10m | ecosystem: Environmental > Aquatic > Freshwater > Lake | place: Democratic Republic of the Congo... | reverse complement strand
GTATTCACCAGCGAGATTGAGGGCGTTGCGGGGTGCTGAGAGCACTGTGTCGCCGGCTTTCAGCCCGCTGCGAGCAGCATAGTCTGCTCCCAGCACACATTCGCCAAGCAGTGCAGGCAGTTCACCGGACTGCGGTCTGAGCTGGCGGAAGTGGAAGTATTCAGGAGTTGTACCGACAATCGGTGCACCTTCTGCACCTGGCTGTGATCGCGTACTGAAACGAACATGCAGGGGGACAGCAGCAGCTTCCGTGGCTTCCGCAACCAGCTGGTAATCTGCCATCGTGACGCTGGCCGCCGGCTGAGAGCGGAAGTACAGCGAGTGCATGACGAGGTCGATACGACTTCCAGGGGCACCGATGACGAGTGGTGTCGCGACGGCTCGAGCAGAAATCTCACTGCGAAACTGGTTCAGAGCGATCCGCAGGGTCGCTGGCAGCCAGATGATGACAGCGAGGCTGAAGACGACGGCCAGCGATCGTCGTCGATGCCACCACAGCGAACGAACTGCCAGGTACAGTGCGCTGTTCATGGGGACGCTCCTGCATCACCCGTGTGTTTTCCGGCCAGATACTGCTCGAAAGGGAGCGTGCGATCGAACATGGGCAGCAGCGAGTGGTCGTGAGTCACCATAATCAGGGTGGCGCCGCTGCGTCTGGATTCCTGCAGGAGCAGTTCGACCATGCGTCTGGAATTGTGCGGGTCAAGATTGCCGGTGGGTTCATCAGCCAGCAGCAATTGTGGATTCAGCAGTAACGCTCGGCAGAGCGCAACTCTTTGTCGCTCACCCTGAGACAGTCGGGTAACGGATCGCTGAGAAAAATCGGCCAGTCCGACCTGCTGCAGCAGGGTCAGACCGCGTTCACGCAGTGCGGGTGTCAGACGCACCGAGGGCTGAATTCGGCAGGGCAGCAGGACATTTCCCAGCACATCGAGGTAATCCAGCAGCTGGAAGTCCTGGAATACAAGGCCGATATTTTTGAGACGGAACAGTCGTCGCTCTGCATCGGACAGGCGAGCGATATCTGTTCCATTGACTTCCACCAGTCCGGCGGCCGGTGGCAGAATTCCGGAGATCAGGTTCAGCAGAGTCGTTTTACCGCAGCCACTGGGCCCGGCGAGTACAGCGGCCTCACCGCGAGCGATTTCCAGTGTCGGGATACACAGCCGAAAGGGACCATCGGTCCACGCAAATTGCAGGTCACGTATGGCAATCATGGGGGGGCCGAAAACGTTATGGAGCGTAAATCCGAATATCGTCGAAGTTGCCGATATCGTCGAATGAGCCGAAGCCGAGGCGGCCCTGAGCAAAGGTCGTGTCGACAGCCGTCATGACGGGGGTTTTCAGATCATCAAACCAGACGTTGATTTCTCCGGTCTGGGCATTTCGTTCGATCCTGGCGTGGTGCCAGCCATCGGTCCATGGCGTACCGGGCGTGGTGCGAACCGAGATTTTTTTCCTCGGTTCGTTGTTCACGATGAAGATCTGATTGGCGTGATCGTCGGTCTGTTTTCCGAAGTGTACGTAATACAGGTGCTCGTCGTCCTGACAGCCGAAAAACAGGCAGAGATCCCGGTGACCATAGTCCGGGATGGTGGACTGCAGGCGAATGTCCATCACAAAGGTGCCAAGCTGCAGGTCGCGGATCAGAGTACGATTGAAGGGGGAGCGGAATTTCGGTTTGAAATCGCTGTTGCGTTTGATGAGTGCTGCCGAGCGATTTCCGTTTTGCTCAAGGATTTTCCAGGCGGTCTGATCGGTCGGCTGATAACGAGCGAGACTGCTGTCTTCGAAATCATGGCTGTAGACCAGTTTCATGCCGGCGGGCGGCGCGGGATCTTCTGCCAGCAGCGGGGCACTGCCGCAGGTCACTATGAACAACAGCACCAGACAACGCAGCATCGAAGGCATTGCAAAAGCTTTCTGAGCAGAGGGCTACAGGGGTTATCCTGGCGATTCGACTTCCACGAGTCCTTCCATGGGGGTTTCGCGACCGGGAACACGAGTATAGACGGTTTCATCCCACGTGTGCAGCCCCAGCACCGCGCGACTGCTGGCGCCAGCCATCAGGCTGCGGTAGAGCAACACCTGAAATTTGCCCACACGCACTCGAAAACCGGCCGCTTCATGCGAACCGCAGCGCCTGCGATTTTCAGTGACAGTCAGGCGAGCCCAGTCGGCCGGTACATCGCTGCGACGCGGGTTCCAGTCGAAAGCAACAGGAACCGTCACTCCGCCGGCACCCGGTGCCGTCATTTCAAGCTGGCCGTCATGGACAGCACAACTGCCAGCGGGATGTTGCAGCCGATCATCCTCCAGCCAGAGCGGCAGGGTTCGTACGTCCGCAACACCGCGTGAAAGCCGCAGTTCACGAGTGACTGTGTCCGCCACGGCAGCAACGGACGCGGCAAATGGCAGTGCGGTTGTGAGCTGCACTCGAACCTGATCGGCGAGTGTGGAGACTGTGTCAGTGAAAACAGCGAACCTGTCACGGCGAGCCAGCATGATCTGGCGAACGCATTTCAGCGTCCCGCTCGGCTCACCTTCCAGTTCAATAAAGACGCACTCGGGGTCGTCAAACCAGCAGCTGCACTTCCAGGCGACTGGTGTGGCTGCCTGCGAATCATCTGTGCGAGCCGACCAGTGCCATACGCCAGAGAACAACAGGACTCCGCCGGTGTAAACCTGCAGCTGAACCTGATCGGCGTGCCAGTCAACGGAAATCAGATCTGCATCATGGTCGAGTGATGATCGCAGAATGGCACAGCAGGCTGAATCTGACTGCCATGCCGGCTGGATCGATGGTGTGGCTGTTTCTTCGCCGCTTTTATCGCCGGAGCCCGACGGTCGTTCGGTCTCTGACGCGGACTTCCAGGGCTTGATGGAGCGGATTTTCTTTAGTGGTCGCTGGCTTTTCAGCAGCAGTTTCTGGAGTCTGTTGGTGTGCGGATGGCGAAGACCGGCCGTGAGCAGCAGGAGGGGGTCGGCCAGTGATGGCGAGCAGTGGGGGGTATCATCAGCTTTTGCCGGCTGAGGCGGCATGACCAGCATTGCTGCGGCGGCAGTCAGCCCGTTCAGGCGGGAGTGCAGTTCCTGAGTCCAGACGGACTGCCGAAAAGCTGCTGCCCAGGCTACGGGGCGAGCGATGGTGGCGAGGAATCTGGCGAGGACGGGCAGCAGTGATCCGTGCGGGCACCCAGCCTCGTCGGTGGCTTGCTGTATCAACTGACGCAGTTCGCTGCAGCCGCTTTCCAGCAGGGCTTCGGAGTCGCCCAGCGGGCTGAGCAGCAGCGCGACGATGCAGGCGGCCTCACTTCCGCCGATGCCTGCCATCATTTCCTGCAGCGGCGGAGCTGATTCTGCAGCAGCGGAGCCGGAGAGCTCAGATTTCAATCGAGCGAGGACAGCGATACAGGCCGAAAACGTGGCAGGTTCAAGCGATTCACCATGCAGCAGCAGCAGTTCGGCAACAGCCACAGATTCCCATGGTCGCGGTGCCTGTCGAAATGAACTGGCCCATTCGGCCAGCAGGGTTTCGAGTGCGCGGCGCTGTCTGGCTTTCTGCCGACCAGTTCTTATGGACTGCCAGAACAACTGAATTCCGGCGGCCAGTGAACGCTCGCGGGGCGACAGCGCAGCATCTTCGATTGACCAGAGTGCGGCCGAATCTTCACCCTGAAGCTTTCTGAGTTTTTTCGCGGGGCCCGCCAGCAGTCGCAGATATTCGCGACAGAAGGATTTGACGTTACCGGCGGGAACCGACGCTTTCAGAGGTTCGCTGGCCTGTCGGCCAACGGGAATGGAGCGAAGGATTCGTGTTGCTGTTGTGGCTGCCATGATCGTACCGCAGAGTTATTCGGACGATCCTCCCTGAGTTTTTGCCGGCGCTCCTGCACCGGTTTATCACCGGCGTCGTTCAGATCGTGGTCGAAGAGAAACCACCGTCGACTACAATATTCTGGCCGGTTACGAATGATGAGGCAGCGTGTGAAGCCAGCCAGACAACGGCCCCTGCAAGTTCGTGAGCTTCACCGAATCGAGCCATTGGAGTGTGACCGATGATCTGAGCACCACGTTCTGTGTAGCTGCCATCCGGTTTGAACAGAAGGGCACGATTTTGATCGGCAGGGAAAAAGCCCGGACTAATCGCATTCACTCGCACTCCCTGAGTGGCCCATTCACGTGCGAGGAATTTTGTGAAATTGATAACGGCAGCTTTCGCTGCGGAATAAGCGACGACGCGTGACAAAGGAATCATTCCGGCCATCGATGCGATGTTGATGATGCTGCCTTTTTTCTGCGCCAGCATCGTTTCTCCGAATACCTGAGCGGGCAAGAGTGCTCCACCTGTGAGGTTCAGGTCGAAAACTCCGTTCCACGCATCTCGTGACAGACGGCAGAAGTTGCTGCCTGGTGGCAGTGTGGCGTCAGGGCGATTTCCACCGGCGGCAGAAATCAGCACAGTGACGGGGCCGAGTTGCTGGTTGATTGTGTCGCGAGCGGCAGTGAGTGAGTCGGTATCGAGTGCATCGGCCGAGACGAACAGAGCTTTTCCGCCGGCCGCTTCAATCTGTCGCACTCGTTCTTCCCCGCGTTCCGCACTGCGACCGACGACGGCGACGGCTGCGCCGGCTGCTGCCAGTGCCGACGCCATGCCCCCACCAAGTACACCTGTGCCGCCGAGCACTACAGCAGTTTCACCGGTCAGGTCGAAAATCGAGCGAGTCATAGCGGGGGAGTCCGTGCTGGAGAATATGAGTTTAATGGCTTGTGTCGTGTGTCTGGTGTAATGCCTGAGTTGCCGCTGTCAGGTGCGAGCTTTTTCAAGCTGATCAAGTTCCGAGTTCAGTTGTTCGAGAGACGGGATCTGTCCATCTTTCTGTCTGGTGGCGAACTGTTTTTCCAGGTCAGCGATCTGCAGTTGCAGGCGGCTTAGTTCGGTACTGCTGATGCGATCCGTGAACATCAGCCCTTCGAGGTGGTCGAATTCATGCTGCACAACCCGGGCAGGGAAATCTTCCAGTTCTATTTCGAACGGCTGGCCGGAAAGATCGAACGCATCGACGACAATCTGCGCGGCGCGGGGAACTGTGGCGTACAGTTCGGGCAGGCTGAGACAGCCCTCTTCACCGTCAGTACCTCCGCGACGGCGTGTGATGCGCGGATTGATGAAGACCATTTCGGACTCACTGCATTCCGGATCACCTTCCGGATTGATCACAAACAGGCGATAGGGCAGTCCGCACTGGTTAGCCGCCAGTCCGACTCCACGAGCCTGATACATCAGCTGAAACATCTGCTGCACCATATCACGCAGCTCGGCATCGATTTTCTTTACTTCGCGGCATTTACGCCGCAGGGCCGGGTGCGGGTGGTGAACGATACTGAGGGTTTTCATGGGAACAGCCGAGGTCAGCAGGAAGTGTCGCGTGAGACTGAAGGACGGGGAAGTCTAATCGATTTGTCCGGTTTTCCACTGTCCGGCGGGTGTGAAAAACGGGGAATCCGGAGACCGGTGATCAGAGGTGTTGTCAGGGTGCCTGGGCAGCCCCGGCTTTAGGCGGATTGCGGTAATCCAGCGGAGGCTGCTGGCCGGGCCGCATCAAAGACTCGTATTTTTCTGTTCCCAGCCGCTGTTTCAGTTCGGCGGCAGCCTGCTGCAGGACCTGCGGACTGCGGAACAGATCGACGGCGGTCAGAGCCAGTGTGCGGGCAGCCAGGTGCATGCCTTTTTCACCGATGCCTGTGCCACCGGCGGCCACAGCCTGCCATGAGTGAGCAGGAGTACCCGGCACCCAGCAAACAGTGGTGAAGCCGGTTGTGGGAACCAGCCAGGAAATGTCTCCGACGTCGGTTGAGCCTTTGCCCAGCGTGTTGTCGACGTCGTCAACGGTTCGCAGTGCTTCGAGTCCATCCTTTGTTTCCAGTGTCTGCTGAATTCGAGCAGCGAACTGTTGCTCGGCATCGCTCCACTGAAGATCATTTTGTGACTGCAGGCGACGTCTGATGATTCCGGTGAGTGTGCTGTTGGGGAGTATTTCGCGGATCCCGCCTTCGTATCGAATCTTGAGCTGAGTCTCCGTCGCCAGAGCTCCGGCGCGAGCGCACAATTCGAGACGTTCATAAAGCGGTTTTAAAAAACGACCTTCGGGATGTCGAATGTAGTAGTAGATTTCGGCGAATGGCGGGACCACATTGGGGGCGTCACCACCGCTGGTGATCACGTGGTGGATGCGAGTATTATCCGGCGTGTGTTCGCGCATCAGCTCTGATGCGTGGGCGGTGAGTTCGACGGCATCGAGAGCCGATCGGCCCATGTGTGGCGCGGATGCCGCGTGCGCCGTTCTTCCGGAAAACTGGAACTTGACGGCGATACGCGCAAGGCTGGATCTGTCACCGGCGGAATTGCGTGATCCGGGATGCCAGTGCAGAACTGCGTCGCAGTCATTAAACAGGCCCGCCTGAACCATGAAGACTTTTCCCGAACCGCCTTCTTCTGCCGGGCAGCCATAGAAGCGGACGGTTCCCGACAGCTTTCCTTCGCGAATCTGTTCGGCAACTGCAATTGTGGCAGACAAAGACGCCGTACCGAAGAGGTGATGTCCGCAGGCGTGTCCCCAGTTATGGTCATCAGTTCGAGGCAGGCGTTCCGGTTCTGCCCGCTGCGAAAGTCCGGGCAGGGCGTCGTATTCTCCGAGGATTCCGATGACCGGGTGTCCGCTGCCAAACTCGGCGATGAATGCTGTGGGGATGTCGGCGACCGCTTTTCGGACTGTTAATCCCGCTGCGGCGGCGGCATCTGCGAGCAGTTCACTGGAAACGGTTTCCTGATATCCGGGTTCGGCAGCCTGCCAGATTTTGAGTGCTGTCTGCCAGCTGACTTCCCGCCGACTGGTCAGTGACTGAAGCACAGCCTGTTCCACAGCGTCTGTCTGCGCAAGGGCTGTGCCAATTCCAGTCAGCAGCCCGGTGATGCTGAAAAGTGCCAGACAAACGAGACGTTGCATGCCGGAGAACCTTAGAGGAGAGCCTGGTGCCGCTGAGTTTTGGCGGGAAATTCAAGTGCCTGCTGGTGCGGCGGAATCCAGCAGAGTTTTGAGGTGCAGGCCAGCGGATTCAGCCAGCCTTGCCGGATTGTAGCCACCTTCGAGGACGCTGACGACCCTGCCGGCAGCATGGACGGCAGCGGCATCCAGGACTGCGCGAGTCAGTGTTTCGAAGTCCTCTGTTTCAAGGCCCAGCGAGCCGACCGGGTCTTCGGCGTGAGCATCGAAGCCGGCACTGAGGATGATCAGTTCCGGGCGGATGCGATCGGCTGCGGTGTGCAGCAGGGCAGTGAAGTCCCGCAGGAATTGCTGCCGGGGAGTTCCGAAGGCGACGGGCAGGTTGAAGGTGGTGCCGAGGCCGTCTCCTGAGCCGATTTCGTCGCGACGTCCGGTGCCGGGGTAGAAGGGAAATCTGTGCGATGACAGAAAACCGACGCGGCTGTCTTCGTAGAATGTGTCCTGTGTTCCGTTCCCGTGGTGCACGTCCCAGTCCACGACAAGCACTCGGGACAGACCGAAACGGTGGATGGCGGCCGCAGCGGCAGCCGCGGCGTTTCCGAGCAGGCAGAAGCCCATCGGCGAGGCGGGCAGTGCATGGTGGCCGGGGGGCCGCACTGCGCAGAATGCCGTGCGGGCTTCTCCGGCAAGAACACGGCTGACTGCATCGATCGCAGTTCCGGCGGCCTGCCAGGCGACTTCTGCAGATTCCGGGCAGAGCACTGTATCTGCTTCGATACGACCGCCGCCTGCTGCGGCAAACCTGCGAAGTTCCTGGAGGTGATCTGCGGTATGGACCAGCAGCAGATCGGTGTCAGAAGCGGCGACAACGGGGCGACGGCTGACTCGATCCAGCAGCCCGCTGCGGTGCAGGTGCTGTTCAAGCACAGCAACTCGAACTGGACATTCCGGGTGATCACCTGTTCGGTGTCGCTGAAACGCGGGATCCGAATAAAAGAGTGTCATGTGAGAGCTTCCAGCGATTGTTTACGGTCAACATTTGGTATTCTGGAGAAACGAATGTGTTCTGCCAAGTCCCTGCAGGCTGCGGGAAACGGTCTGGCAGGAACGTGAGTTATCAGCATAGGTCTTTAAAATGCCTGGAATCACATGTTTGCTGCCGCGAGTATCCTGGGCGATGTTTGTATTTTTGGCGGCATCTGCGGTTTTTGCTGACGAGCCTTCCGGTGAAACTCGTGAGGCCCGACTGCGTCAGCAGGTCGGTCAGCTGCTGGAAACAGCCGAGGGCAGTGACTGGATTCCGCTCATAATGGCGGATCTTGAGCTCTCCACGGATTTGACGCCAGAGTCTCAGGACTGCTGCCGTCGAATTTTGCGGGCGCTGGCAGCGGCAGATGATGAGGCGGCGCAGCAGCATGTGCACGCGGTGTTTGAAAATGAGCCGGAGCGCCGGGGGATGGCCGCTGAGGCTGTCGCGATGGCCGCACAGAGTCGTCCCGGAAGTCTGCGGAACTGGAGATTACTGGTGCGGTCACTGAATGTAGTGCGGCATGGGGAAGCGGTGGCTGTCCTGCACGCGTTGCAGCGGTATCGACAGCGAGCCAACAAGGGGCACTGGGTGCGTCGAGTGATACTAACAGGGTTGCGGCTGGCCGAAACGGACCGGCAGGCAGCGTGTGACCTGCTGCAGCACTGGACAGGTCAGCCGGTGCGTCCGGCTGCGGCATGGACGCTGTCGGAATATCAGCAGTGGTTTGCCGCTGAACATCAGGATCTGCCGCCTGCGGTGCTGCCGGAGGATCCAGCCGGCGCCGTGTGGACCGGCGCGTCGCTTGAGGCTCTGTTTGCCGGGCGGCACCTGACTGCTGAAGAGTCTGCAGGTGGTCGGGCAATCTTTGAAAAAGCGGGCTGTGCGAAGTGTCATCGCCGTGGCGACCTGGGACGCGCCGCGGGTCCGGATCTGACGTCGCTGGGCTGGCGACGGCAGCGTGCGGAAGTCCTGGAATCACTGCTGTATCCATCGCAGGAGCTGCACGAGGAGTATCCGTCTGTTCTTGTGGTGCTGCGAGACGGAACGACGGCGGCAGGCCTGCTGCAGAGGTCGCCGGACGGCGGTTTTCAGCTTTTCAGCAGTACTGCGGAGGTGCGAGTAATTCCGCAGTCGGAAATTGAGGCCATTCGCAGTCATGCCGTTTCATCCATGCCGGCTGGAACCCTCGATCGTCTGACCGCGGACGAGATTCGATCGCTGGTGGCCTGGCTGACCAGTGTTGACGGGGTTCCGCGACCGCATCAGGAAGATGAGGGTCAGGAAGAAGAGTGAAACCTGAGCGATTGCAACGGTCTATTCTGCTGACGGGAACACGCTAAAGGTGCGGGGAAGTCAGCGACGATCAACTCGCTGGCCAGCGGTTCGGTGGTTTGTTCGCTGATTCTGATGCCTGGCGGCCTTCGGCAAAAACGGCCGATGTTCGCGATGCGTTGGATTTGGCGTATGCAGATTCACGTGTCTGGCGGGAAACAGCAGCAGGAAGCCACCGGGGAAACCCCGGCAGAGGAACGCGGCAGCAATGTCAGGATCCGCAAAAACTGATCAGCTTCGACTGGGTTTCATGGAGACGATCGAGGTTGAGGGGCGAGGCCATATTGGCGGGCTGCTGATAACGAATCAGAACGGCCGTCCGCTGGAGTTTCAGTGTACGACCCCGGTTCGGCCCAATCGCACTCAGGAAATTCTGTTTGGTGAAACTCTGAAGCCGTGGTTACTGGGCGAACTGATTGGCAGTACTTTGCTGGACCGCGTGGCGATCAAGCCCAGTCTGGTGGTGACCAGCGATCCCTGTCTGCTGGAACTGCGCAATCACACCCATGTGCCGATAGCGGTGGCGGAATCTGCCGGGGGTGCACAGGGCGGGACAACCGGACGCCGCGGTATTCCGGCGGGCGGGGAGGCCGAGAATCGCAAGCTGCAGCTGGGTGGCAGCATGCTGCGATTTCACGAGGCTCATCATGGTGATGTTGATTCTCTGCAGAAGCAAAAGCATTTGATTCCGGATTCAGCCGATCTGCAGGAACCGCTTGAGCGGGTGCGTGAGGCGCTGGCCGAGACGGTTCGAACTGTGTTTGCTCGCTGAGTGCACCGTACAGCAAGAAACTGACAGAGGCCCCGACGAATGGATGCGGCAGGGACAAATTCTGAGTCAGGCAACAACGGCGGGGGTATTTCTGAGGCGGATGGAGGGATGTTGCTGCCCCAGCGCCCGGAACTGCTGCAGACGGGTTTCAATCCGGCTCTTTCCCGCGTTCCTGCGCCGGACACAATTTGTTCGACGCTGGACCTGCCGCTTGATTTCGTGCCGTCCTGGACGCCTCGCAGAATTCCGTTGAAGTGCATCGGTCTGACGTTGCCGGAGGGTGTGGAGTTTCTGCCGCCGGCTCCGCCAAAGCCTGCCCTGCCCGTGGATGCTCGCAAAGCCGCAGCGAAGTCCGCAGAGGAATCTGGTGACGGCGAGCAGCCGAAGAAGAAGGTGACGCGACTGAAGCCGCCGCCGGACGCCTTGTCGCTGCAGGATCGCTTGTTTTACCTGCTGCAGCCTCCTCTTGAATCCTGGCTGGCTGGTCAGGAACTGATCATGCCTTTTGAACCTTTTTCGTATCAGTACGAGGGCATAGCGTGGTTGTTTTCCAGTCAGTCTGCTTTGCTGGCTGACGAGATGGGTCTGGGCAAGACGATGCAGACGATCACGGCGATTCGACTGCTGCTGCGAAGCGGTCAGGCGCGGCGAATTCTGCTGATCTGCCCGAAGCCGTTAATCCCGAACTGGCAGCGGGAATTTAAGACGTGGGCTGAGGAGCTGCCGGTCGTGGTGATGGAGGGGAATGGTGCGCGGCGGCGGATGCTTTGGACCATGCCAGGCGTGCCGATTCTGATTGCGAACTATGAACTGATGACGCGGGATCTGGCGGAGATGTCGGAGGAGGAGCAGCCGAAGTTTGACCTGCTGGTGCTCGATGAGGCGCAGCGCATCAAGAATCGCGAATCGAATACAGCGTTAACAGCGCGAGCTATCAAGCGGCGTCGCAGCTGGGCATTGACCGGGACACCGATTGAGAATCGTCCTGAGGAACTGGGGGCGCTGTTTGAGTTTATGGAGGTGATACCGAAGGGGGGCTCGCCGGATCTGAGACAGCTTTCGCGTCTGGCAAAAAAATACATTTTGCGACGCACCAAAGACCTGGTGATGAAGGATATGCCGCCCCGCATCGACCGTGATGCTGAGCTGGAACTGACGGACGCTCAGGAATCCGCCTATCGAATTGCCGAAAAAGAGGGTGTGATTCAGCTCAATGATCTGGGCGACTCAATCACGGTGCAGCACGTATTTGAACTTGTACTTAGGCTCAAACAGATTGCCAATTATGATCCGCTGACGGGTGAGAGTGCCAAGCTTGAGCGTCTGCAGGCGGATATGGAAGAGATTGCGGCCAGCGGAGGGAAGGCGATCTTGTTCAGCCAGTGGACAAAGACGATTGACTGGCTGGAGCCTCGTTTGAAGGAATTCAATCCTCTGATTTACCACGGAGGAGTCCCGACGAAGCAGCGGGAGCCGATTCTGGCGAAATTCAAACAGGACCCGAAGGCCCATATTTTGCTGATGAGTTATGGTACGGGAGCAGTGGGCCTGAATCTGCAGTTTGCCGGCTATGTGTTTCTGTTCGACCGCTGGTGGAACCCGGCAATTGAAGACCAGGCGGTCAACCGTGCTCATCGGATCGGTGTCAAGAACCCGGTCATTGTGACTCGCTTTATTTCGCGGAACACGATTGAGGAACGTATTGACCGAGTGTTGCGGGAAAAGCGTGAACTGTTTGAGATGGTGCTGGGAGAGGGTGACAACAACAATCGCTCGTTGAGTCTGAGTGCGTCGGAGATTTTCGGTCTGTTTGATCTGAAAGCCCGCCACAAGGACGGGGCACGATCGATTGGTCCGAAGCCAGTGGCGGCCGGTGGCGAGGCTGCGTGAGCCGCTGTTGAAAGCCTGTGTGCCGGTCATCGATTCATCGAAGGGTTCACACACTCACGCGGATGCAGAACCGTTTTTATGCGTTCGGGCATCTGCTGCGGCGGGGGCCCTGAGAACTTCTATGGAGTGCGGTTATGGGGATGTCTGCGGGTATTGTCAGAAAACTGCTGTTGTGCGGACTGTGTTTTGGCAGCGGCGTGGTGGAATCCTGAAGCAGCAGACAAACCGCATGTCCTGTGGTCTTTGAGTAAAAGCTTTACCTCGACGGCCGTTGGTCTGGCAGCAGCGGAGGGGAAGCTGAGCATCGATGACCGGGTCAGCAGTTTCTTTCCTGACAGTCTGCCGGCGGCTCCGTCAAAAAACCTCCAGGAGATGCGTGTACGAGATTTGTTGACAATGACGGCAGGGCATCAGGACGAGCCTGCCTTGGCGCGTGAGTCAGACTGGATTAAGGCTTTTTTTGAGCATCCGGTACCGCACAAGCCGGGGACTCATTTTCGCTACAATACTCCGGCTACTTTCATGCAGTCAGCGATTGTGCAGAAGGTCAGCGGGCAGACGGTCGTTGAATATTTGCAGCCGCGACTGTTTGAGCCTTTGGGAATTGCTGCCCCGCGCTGGGATGCCAATCCTCAGGGGATTTCACTGGGCGGGTACGGTCTGTATCTGAAGACCGGGGATCTGGCAAAGTTTGGCCTGTTATATCTGCAGGGCGGGCAGTGGAATGGTCGGCAGCTGATTCCGCGAGAGTGGGTTGCCCTGGCGACGTCGCGGCAGGCCAGCAACGGCAGCCGTCCTGACAGTGACTGGGATCAGGGGTATGGATTTCAGTTTTGGCGGTGCCGTCATAATGCATTTCGGGGGGACGGCAAGGACGGTCAGTTTTGTGTGGTATTGCCGGACCAAAACGCGGTTGTGATTATCACGGCCAACACGGGTGACATGCAGGGTGAGCTGAATGTGGTGTGGGATCATCTGCTGCCGGCGCTGCGGTCGGAGTCTTTGTCGGAGGATCGGGAGTCTGAGGGGAAACTGAGGGAATTCTGTGGGAGTTTGCGGGCGAGTCGTTGAGAGAAGTGTGTGGAAGTGGGTGAGTTTTGCTGGGTTTTGGTTGCTATTTATCTGCTCATTTGTTCAATTCACAATTGAATTCCAGATTTTCTGCTGCGGTCACGCGGATCGGGCACGCATTTCGCTGGCGATTTGGCGGGCTGGCGGAATGGCGGAATTCTTTCTGTGAAGTGGGCAGATGTTTGAACGTCCGTTTTTATCGATGGATCTTGCGAACCCGACGTGGTGGGTCTACGTCGGGCTGCTGGTGATTGCGGTCTATTTCAGGTTTTCGCGAGTATTTTCTGTACGTAATCTGGATTTGCTGCTGTTGCTGGCGGTGTCGACCAGTTTGACGGCGACTGTGCTGTATCGGGATCGTGCCTGGCCGGCAGCGTCGGATGGCGGGCCGCTGCTGACGCAAGTGAACACATTGGTGGCGGATGTGCTGGGTGGTGGTGCGGCCAGTACGATTCCTGTTTCGTATCGTGTTGACGAGCCTGGTCCTGGAGCGATTTCGGACTCTGTAGACGAGCGTGGTGGTCTGGCGGAGCAGATACTGAATTCGGAGGTCAGCCTGCGGCATCCGATGTATCGCTGGGGTTCGCTGGTATTGCTGGCTGCATCGGCCTGTTTGCTGGTACGTCTGATGTTTGATGAGAGTCTGACCCGGCGTCCTCGTCTGGATCAGAATCTGAATCTTTCGGGTCTGTCGTGCCTGTGTATTCCGGCGTTTGGCATTTTGATGGCGCATGTGGCACTGTTATCGCCACCGCAGCACGCGCAGGCTGCTCTGCAGTATGGTCAGGCATTGCTGCAGCGTCAGCATGTGGAATTACTGGCTGACGAGAGTACCGTTCCGCCGGCACCGGTTGAGACACTGATGGCAGCTGGTGGCAGTATTGTGGGCGATCTGGCGGACACTGAACCTGACTGGGTAGCGCGGGGACTGGTGATCACTGCTCATTCGCTGGTCGTGCTGGGATTGCTGGTGATCAGCAGGCTGCATTTTGCCAGTCTGCAGCTGGGTGTTTCGATGGTGTGTCTGTATTTGCTGCTGCCGTGCACGGGTGTGTACGTGCACCAGTTGAGCCACGTGCTTCCGGCGGCGTGTCTGACATGGGCTTTTGCGTGCTATCGGCGTCCGACTGTGGCTGGAATTCTGCTGGGTCTTGCCAGTGGCACGCTGTTTTTTGCCATCTTTTTGATTCCGCTGTGGGCGGTATTTTACGGTCGTCGGGGGGCGATTCGGTTTATTGTTTCAGTGACAGCGGTGGCAGTGTTGCTGGCCGGCACGCTGATGCTGATTTCGCAGGATGCATCATCGTTTGTCGAGAAGCTGATTCGTTCAACGAACTGGACCGTGTATCGGTTGTTTTTTGAGACGTCGGCTGTTCAGGAGTCGCAGCTGAGTCAGACGATCATTCGCATTTTGATGGCAGCCGTATTTTTCGTGATGCTTACGGCCATGACGGTGTTGCCGCGGCCGCGAAATCTTGAGAATTTGCTGGGCAATTCGACATCGCTGATTGTTGCCGCGCAGCTTTGGTATCCTCAGGATATCGGTCATTATGTGCTCTGGTATCTGCCTTTGCTGCTGCTGGTGATGTTCAGGCCGCGTCTGGACCGCCTGATTCCTCCTGATCGCCTTGATGCAACGCTCGCTTCTTTCCAGTCTCAGAATTCCGGGATTGCCCGCCTGGCAGCTGCTTCAGACATGTGACGCGGCGGAATCTGGCTTCCCCAAAGTGAGTTTGTCGGAGACAATATCCGTGGGCAGATTCGTCTGTCCGCCACCGAAGCTCAAGGGTTAGCGAGGATTGTTCAGATGTCGGAGAACCGCTGTATATTCCGAGTTGCAGCCGCGCTGGCAGTTATGGGCAGTGTCTTTTGTCTGCCACTGAGCGGTGTGGTGACTGCGGGTTTGCGAGTTGAACTGCTGCAGGTGAAGTCTGCGGCCGGCTTCGATCCGGGCCGGCAGCCTGGGCGTCAGAATGCTTCCTGGTCAATGAATCTGGAGCTGAAGCTTCGTCTTTCGAATGACGGTGATGAGTCCCTGGATCTGCAGGGTGTTGAGGTATTTCTTGAGAGTGGCGGAGCCTTACTGCGTCGTCGAGCGGACGAGGAGCATCGTTTTCCGAAGCTGGGGACCATGGAGGCTGGTGAGTCCGTGGACTGTACTGCTGGATTTGTTCTGACTCCGTGGCCGGCCGAGCCTGCAAAGCTGCAGTTGAAAGTTGGGGTTGAGGGTGAGCCGGACGAGGACAATCCGGTTTTGGATGCCGAAGGTCGTTTGGTGCCTGCACTGGGCGACGTGCGAGCAGCGGTACCATTGCTGCAGTGGGTGCGTGAAACGTCTCGTTTTGGAACTGAGCAACTGGGGCCGGGCGGCGCATTGGCTCTGATTCGTACTGAGCGTGATCTGGACTTGCTGTCGGTCTGGGTTTTGGAGGGTATGTTCAGGCAGCTTCTGAGCGACGGTGTCGAACGTATATTGCTGACATCGGGTGGTGAGGAGCGTCGGTCGGTATCGGAAGAAGTGAGTGGCTGGCTGAGCGGTCTGCAGCAGAGTTCGCAGCGGAATGCGCGACCGGGCGGGCTGGGAGGAATGCTTCCTCAGCCGGCGAATATGCAGCCTCCTCTGCCGGCACTGGGTCGTCCGCTGCGGTCGGTATCTGTGGCTGAGATGGGTCAGATGGAGGGCACGAACCCATACATGCGTCGTCGTGCGATTCGTACAGATCTGCCTTTGGAAGAGGCTATTGCCGAGGCGCTGGCTCCTGTGTACCGGTATGCTCCGGTTGCCGAGGCGATTCAGGGGCTGCGAAGTGAGGTTGCTGGTGTGCGTCTTGCGGCGCTGGCCGGGGCAGTGGACCGGCTGACGGAGGATGAAGCGGCGGCGGTACTTGAGCGTGCTCGTTCCGGTTCTGTTCAGCAGCAGCTGGAGGTGGCGGCGTGGCTGAATCAGATTCCGGGCCGTCGAGCTGTTGCTGCTCTCCAGGAAATGGCGATTGGGGACAATGAGGAGCTGGCAGCGGCAGCACTGCGAGGGCTGTCGACAAGTCGTGAGGATTCGGCGGAGGGTGCGATGGCTGCGGTGTGGGAATCCGGGGCGACTCGCCCTGCCCTCAGGACTCAGGCTGCGGCTGCCATGGTGCGATCGGGAGATGATCGATGGCTGGGTTTTGTAGCGGCGTGGGTACAGGATTTTTTGCAGCTGTCGCAGGAGGGGCAGTCGGGCGGGATTCAGCCTGAGCAGGTACGTGGGGCAACTGCATTTCTGCTGGACCGTCGCCATGAGCCGACGCAGGTGCTGGTGCGTGAGCAGTTGCCGCTGATCAGGCAGTCGAAGTTTCAGGATCCTCTGATGCGGCTGCTGCTTGATCAGGGGCAGTCGCTGGATTTGCGGGCGGTGCATAAGGCTGCGGATCAGAGGATTCGCGACGGCGAGATTACTCTGGAAGTTCTCTATGCGGCCATGATTCTGCGGGATTCCTCATGGACGAAGCGGTTGCTGGCGGATTATCAGCAGCCGCGAAATTCGGGGCGTCAGGAGGATCAGCGTTCGTTGCAGCCGATCATCGCGTGCGCCACGAAGGCTCAGATTGACGAACTTGTGGCTCAGTGGAAGCAGCTCAATCGGGCAGCTCAAAGTGAGTTGCTGGTGCATCTGGCGGCAATTGAGCATGCTGAGTGGAAACCTTTGGCAGCCGATCAGTTGCAGTCAGGTTCGGACATTTCAGAAACGGCCATCAATTTGTTGTCGCAGGATGCGTCTGAGGAGTCGCTGTCGCTTCTGCGTGGGCTGCTGCGACGGCAGGTTGCCGCACTGGAGGGTACAAAGGATGCTTCGGCGCGAGGGCAGGACCAGTTGCAGCGACTGACTGCACAGATCGCTGGATTTGTGCATCCGGAATGTCGTCGTCTGATCAACCAGTTATGCCGCGACGGCAACAAGTATGTGAGGGATCTGGCGCGTGAGCAGCGCTCGAATGCAGTGGTACGTTCTCCGGCTGTGCGTTCACTGCAGCAGGAGGGGCAGTTGCGTGATGCTGGCCAAAAAATGGAAGCGGACGCGATGCTGGAGGAGGTGCTGCGGCAGGATCCATTTCTGGCCGAGGGCTGGTTGCGGCGCAGTTCGGTGCGCATGCATGCTGGAGATTTTGAAGCGTCGATGGGGGATTTGCGGCATGCAGCCGAGTTGTCACCTGAGCATGTGGAAGTGGAGAGCATGATTTCGCTGGTCATGGTCAGGCAGGGACAGGTGTCTGACGGACTGCAGGCAGCCGATCGTTTGATTGCGAGTGTGCCATTTGATGATTACGCGCTGTACAACGGGGCCTGTTCATACGCGCGAGCGGCGGAGCGAGCTGAGACATCGGCGGATGACAAGGCTCGCTGGATTGCTCGAGCGGTGGAATTGATCAAAGCCACGAATGCCACCGGCTTCGACGATCATGAGCATCTGGCGGAAGACTCGGACCTGAAAATCCTGCATGATCATCCGGAGTGGGCCGGGTTATTAGAGGCAGCGAAGAGCAACAAGGGGCGTGAGCGCTGAGTTTTGGCGTCAGTGTGCTGCCGAGGATTCGGAAAGTCGGCCATCCTGCATGGTCAGAATTCTGTCTGCGATATCCAGAATTCGGGGGTCGTGGGTCACCATCAGGATGGGTCTGGCAAGCTGACGAGCCAGTATTTGCAGGCGGCTGACGACTTCACGGCCGGTAACGCTGTCGAGGGCGGAGGTTGGTTCGTCGGCCAGCACCAGTTGCGGGTCGGTGACCAGTGCTCGCGCAACAGCCACTCGCTGCCGCTGACCGCCGGAGAGTTTGGCAATTGGATAGTTCACGCGATCCTGCAGCCCCACTTCCCCCAGCATGGCGATGGACCTCCGTCGGGCCTCCTGACGATCGACGTGCGGGTGCAGATCGAACATCACCTGCACATTCTGCAGTGCCGTCAAAAATGGCAGCAGATTGTGAGCCTGGAAGATGAAGCCGATTTTTCGTCGCAGTTCGATCAGATCTGAATAGGTGGCTTTGTGCAGGGCATGTCCGAGGACGTTCAGGCTGCCCTGCTGCATGCTGCGAAGTCCGGCGATCAGAGTCAGCAGTGTCGTCTTTCCGGAGCCTGATGGTCCTGTGAGCAGCACGATCTCACCGGGTTGTATCTGTAGTCTTACGTCAAACAGGATCTGTTTCCGCAGTTCGCCTTCGCCGAAGCTGAAGTTGATGTCCTGGCCAGCGATGACGGAGGAGGCAGGGGGCATGGTGGTCGGTTCGGAGGCTGTGTTTAGGCCGAGGGCAGGCTGAGTGAGTTCAGGATGCGTTCGCAGGCGTCGGATTTGTTGAGTGCGTAGAAGTGAATCCCGGGGACACCTTCAGCCTGCAGTTGCTGACACTGCCGGATGGCATGCTCGACACCAATTTCAAACTGTGCGGCAGCGTCGTCGCGGACTGCTTCGAGCTGAGTTGCGAGTTCGACAGGAATGATCGAGCCGCACATGGCGGTGATTCTGCGAATCCGTGCAAAATCGGTGATGGGCATGATGCCTGGAACGATCGGTACTGTGATACCGCGTGAGACGCACTGATCACGAAAGTCAAAGAAGTTGCGGTTGATGAAGAACAACTGAGTGAATACGGCGTCAGCTCCGGCGTCTACTTTGGTTTTCAGGTGCTGGAGATCGGCATCCATTGAGGGAGCTTCGACGTGTTTTTCAGGATAACCGGCGACGCCAATGCCCATTTCCGGGTACAGTCGACGGATCAGCGCTGTGAGTTCAGATGCGTGACTGAGGCCGCCTTCAGCGGCGGTAAACACCTGTTGTCCGACTGGCGGGTCACCGCGCAGGGACATAATGTTTCTGACGCCGGCCTGCCATGCCTGCTGCAGCCATGCGGTGAGATCGTCGACGGTGGAGCTGACGCAGGTAAAGTGCGCCATGGACGGGCGCTGCAGTGTCTGCTGAATCCACTGACACCATTCGAGTGTCTGTCCTTGAGTGGATCCGCCGGCCCCGTATGTGCATGACAGAAATGCGGGGTTGAACTGATTGAGTGACAGCAGGCTGCGTTTAAGTGCCTCACTGGATTCCGCGGTTTTTGGCGGAAACATCTCAATGGAGAGCACGAAGCGACGGGAGGAAAACAGATCAGGAAGGCGCATCTGCAGGGCTCGAAAGGGCTCGAAGAGAATTGAACGGAACTGTGTGGTGGTAGTCTAAGGGACCGGTGGTCGCAGGAGAAACGAAAAATTCGTTCATTCCGAGTCAGTGGCTGCGACGGACAACCCGGTGAAAATGCAGTTCGGCCTCTCGATCCACGACTCGCCGAATACCTTCCAGCAGACAATGTGGTTCATGGTCTGTTTCACCAAGACGTTTGACTTCTTCAATTGAGGTTCCTGGCGGCACGCTGAAGGCTGCCTGGTAGATGATCTGATTGCCGGCATCCAGTTCCGGGACAATGAAGTGGATGGTGGCACCAAAACACAGCATATGATGCTGGAAGGCGTCTTCGTAGGGGCGAAAACCTGGGAACGACGGCAGCAGCCCGTGGTGCAGATTGATGATTCTGCCTCCGGCAAACTTCCAGCAAAGCTCTGCCGGCAGAACCCGCATGTAGCGTGCCAGGATCACGTAGTCGATTTCCAGGTCGTCAATAGCTCGTTCCAGTTTGCTGTAGTCCGGGTTCCCCTGTTCATCGCCGATGGGCAGCCATGGGACATCAAACTGTTCAGCGAGGCTGCGGCAGGCATTGCGGTTTCCGGCCATGACAGCAACTTCGGCCTTAAGTCGGCGGTCACGGACAGCGCGGAGGATTGCCAGTGGCGGTTCGGTGCGGTACGTGGTGCAGATTGCAAGCCGAGGTGCCCGGGGATGCTCGTCTCGTGACCAGACTCGCACCTGCAGACCGCGCTGTTTGCCTATGTCAGACATCTCACGCCGGAGATCAGAAACCGAACCGGAGGTCCATTCGATCCGCATCAGCATAGCGAAAAGCCGTTCGGAATCCCGGTCATACATCTGAATTTCGTGGATGTTGGCGCCGGCACCGGTGACAAAGTGCACGATGGGATCCGCCAGTCCGCGATGATCGGGCCCGACAGCTGTGATTGTAACCTGCATGGAGTTGTGTCCGTCCGCAGCGTTTTTTACCGCGGCAAAGAAAAAGCGGGGCTCTGTTGAGCCCCGCGGAAAGTCAAGTTGTTTACGGTCAGATTCAGACGGATCCGTCTTCCTCCCGACGACGGCGACGCAGAGAAACCAGACCGAACAGGGCTCCCAGCAATCCGACGGAAGCTCCCTTCGATTCCTCGCGGGAAGATTCAGCGGGCTGCGCTGGCTGAGTTTCAAGGGCCACAGCGGGCTGTGCTGCCGGAGCATCCCACCATGTTTCCTGACCCCAGCCGGACAGCACCTCGTCAGATTCCACCGGAGCAACTTCGGTTTCCGATGGCACATCTGCTGGCTGGTGCTGGTCTGCTGCGGGCTGTTCAGAATCCGACGGCAATACCACTGGCTCAGCCTGGGTACCGGCTACTGTTGACCGCAGCATGCTGACAGAGTAATCGGCTACTGGCTGTTCAAACACCGCAGCGACAGCGGTCAGCACCCACTGGTCGTTGTTGGGTTTCAGTTCCGTGGCAGCCAGGACCTTGAAGTCCACCGGATTGCTCCACAGCCCTGGTGTACCATCGCTGGAGCGGAACGCCCGCACCCACAGACGGAAGTCACCGGCACCCAGATTGAACGTGGTCTGGTAGGATGTTGTGGCAACCCCCGCCTGACGCAGCAGAATCTTCGACGGGTCGGCGAGATTCACGAGGAACACTTCGTAAGACGACGCTCCGTCAACGGTACCCCATGAGAACAGCGGGCGCTGGTTGCTGGACGCAGGGATCGAATTGACGTTCGGTCGGCCTCCGACGAAGAATTCCAGCATCTTCGTGAAGTCACCCTGCGTGTCAGCACTGCGAGCCCGTACATAGGCTCGATAGGTGCCGGTGGGCAGGGCTCTGTTGGCTGGAACAGTAAACGCCGTTGCAGTCGTGGTCTGGAAGATGTAGTTCGGGACAACAGACGTCGCCAGAACCTGGTCAATGCGGAAGTCATAGCTTGTAGCTCCGGCCGGGCGACCGATCAGCGTTGCCGCCATGTTCGTCCATGTGAACGATGGTGTCGTGCTGAAGGTCGAGGCTGAAGGTCCTGACAGTACAGGGGCTGCGACGATCTGGAAGTCACTGGCGATGCTCCAGCCACTGATATCACCAAAGGCGCTGCGAGCCTGAGCCCAGAATCGATAGCGACCAATCGGCAGGTTGTTCGGAATCGTGTAGCTGAGAGCATTGATTCCGGACACGTCAAGAATCACCGGTCCACCTGCCAGTGACAAGCTGGCGACGTAGACGCGATAGCTCTGACCACCCGCAACGCCCTGCCAGTTCAAGGTTGGTGTCTGGTCATCGATTCGGCCGACCGGCCCCACAAGTACTGGTGGAGTTGTGACGCGGAAGGTTTTCGGCAGGCTCCAGTCTGAAACTGTGGCTGCATCAACCTCAGAGTAGGTGCGGACATAAACCTGATAGGTGCCAAGCACCAGGTCCGTGTTGAGTGTCCAGTTGTCACCCGGCACCCGGTCCGCCTTCACTGCAACTCGTGATACTGACCCCTCGATCTTATTGATCCAGATGTCACTCAGAGGTGCGGCACCCGATCCTGTCGGCAGTGTCCAGCTGACTGTCGGGCGAGCGAGGAAGGTTGTGGCCGGAGGATTGATGATTGCTGGACGCTCAGTCACAACGAAGGTGTAGAACGGGCTGGTCGTCGTGAAATCGCCGTCGGTTGCACCAGTTCCGGCACGATTTACCGCACGGATCTGATAGCGGTAGCGACCCAGCGGCATTTCAATTGACCGAGTAAACGAGGTGCCAGGCAGGTTTTCTGCGCGGAAGACTTCGGCATTGCTGCCGAAGTTCTGGTATACCAGCAGATCATAGAAGTCAGCAGACGGTACCGCATTCCAGACGAATGTCGGAGTGGAATCCGGCAGGCGAAGACCATTGACTGGCGAGATCGAGGTGACAGGCGTTGTGTACCCGAACACCACCGGATCGCTCCAGAAGCTGACATCAGCAGAAGCGTTTACAGCGCGGACACGGAACTGGTAGCGTCCCAGAGTCAGGTCAACGGGCACTGTCCACGACGTTCCCTGCAGTCCGGAGACGCTGCTGACAACAACGTTGTCTGTCAGGTTCAGCAGTTCCACCTGGTAGCGGAAGGCTCCTGGCACGCCCTGCCATGTCAGGGTCGGGCGAGGTACCGTGACGTTGCCCGGGGCGTTGACAACCGGAGCCGTTCGCACCTGGAAGGACAGCGGTGCACTTTCGTCACCCGTTCGTCCGGCCTGATCGCGAGCCTGCACCGTGACGCTGTATCGTCCGATATCGAGGACGGCTGAGACCGGCCATGTCTCCGGGGCTGACAGGCTGTTGTCTGCCACTTCTGACCGCTGGACGATGGTGCCGAGGGAGAGGGAACGAACTGTGATGATCCATGAGGCAGTTTCGAGAACTGGCGACCACTGGATCGTCGGACGGTTTTCGGCGAGGTCTCCTGAAGGCGCCAGCACACTGACACTGACAACCTCAAACTGATAGCTGGCCACAGCTCCGGCGGTGTTGGCCTTGTTGTAGGGCGTTACCTCGGCTGTGTATGTTCCAGTTGGCAGACTGGGCGTGACTTCCTCGAAACCAAAGGTTGTTTGGGCTCCGGTGAACACGATCTGCCCGCTGCTCGTGTTGCGAACAACCAGCTGGTAGTAGAAGTTCTCTGGATGGACAGTCCAGTCGACCTGTGGCGTGCTGTCGCTTGTCTGAGGAATCACGCCATTTGATGGAGTGATATCGATCGGTCGAGTGATGACTGGTGTGACGGGCTGAGACAATGTCAGCACCGGAACGATGTAGTCCTCGACTTCACCGTCCGCCGCCCGACCGGATGAATTCAGACCGCCGCTGGTGCTGATTCGGAACCGCATCGCCTTGTCACCTGTCGGAGTGTCGGCAGGAATAGAGAAGGTGAATCGGCTGACACCAGCTGAAACGGCAAAGCCGGAGCCAGGGGTCAGGCGTTCGCCTGTTCCGAACTGACCGTCGCCGTTGAGGTCCAGCCAGACATCTACGAAGCCGGAACCGGAGCTGGTGATGTCCACGTAGGCCGGCAATGGAATGTTGCTGGTTTCGAGGAGAATCGGGAAGGCTACGCCGTCTTCATCGGCCTGTCCGTCACTGTCGTCACCGCTGGCTGTGACTCCGGGAAGGCCCGTGCGTTCGTCATCCACCAGAGCTCCCAGTCGGAGTGTGTTGCTGATGGTGTGAGCTGCACCATCGTCAGCCTTGAGTGTTCCGAAGCTGGCCGGAGCGTCCCCGTAATCGACGATCAGTGTCTGCAGCGATGTCGTGGCGACAGTGGTGTTGTTGGCAGCGCCACTGGAGTCCTGAACCTGCAGCCGGATCGTGCGAATGGATGGCGATGTTATTCCCAGACCTTCGAGGGTGTTCCAGTCAACCGTCAGCGTTGGGCTGGCTCCCGCATCGGTCTCGAAGGTACCGTCATTGTTCAGGTCCCAGCGGTAGCTGAGCGTGTCACCGAAGAATGCGTCGACGTCGTAGCTGCCGCTGGCATCCAGCGACAGGCTGTATCCATCGTCGATAATGTATGGTCCTGTGACAGCCACAGGAGCGTCGTTCACCTGTGTTACTGTGATCGTAAACGGGAAGGCCGCTGACGTATTGACGTCTGGTGGTGTTGCAGGACCGCTGTCTTCCAGAGTCAGGCTAAGGCTGACAACTCCGGCTGTATCTGCAGCCGAGCGGAATGTGATGTTTCCTGCTGCATCCACGGTCAGCAGAGACAAGGCCAGGTTTGGTGTGGTCTGAACCGGGGTGCTGAGTCGGAACGTGAGCGTCTGGGAGACTTCATCGAGGGCCGTAGCCGGACCCGCGGCGAAGGTGTTAATCAGATCTACCGTACGATTGCCGGCATCTTCAGGAACCACGATCGGAGTGACCGGGTTGACGGTGAAGACCGGTGCATCGTTGACCGCAGTAACCGTGATGGTGAAGCTCTGTGCGGCGCTCGGCAGACCGAGGCTGTCGCGGAGGATGACAGTGATGACAGCAGTACCGTTGACGTCGGCGGCCGTTTCGTAGGTCAGGTTTCCGGTGACAACGTCGATTGCCGGGGCTGTTCGGAAGAAGGTCCCTGTCGTCCAGGCACCTGTCACAGAACTGACCGTGACCGTTGCAGTAATTGTCTGCGGCGGTGTTTCGTTGGCCGGACCGGCCGCCTGACCTGTCATGAATGCATTGACGGTCTGAGGACCAGCATCTTCGTTTACGGTTGGCGGGTTGACCAGCGGGTTGAATACCGGGGCATCATTGACCGGAGTGACGTTGATCAGCAGGACATCGACATCCTGCTGGGCAGCGGGCGGCGGTGTCGGGGGGCCGGTGAAGCCGCCCAGGTCATTGGTGGTGATGGTGATTGATGCTGTACCGAAGAAGTCCTGGGCAGGTGAGAACACAAGCCCGTCGAGAGCCCTGTTGATGGCATCCACCAGGCCGGTGAATTCCATTGTGACATCGTTCAGGCCGTCACCAGTGGTGAAGGTCAGGCCGGTAGTCTGTGACAATGATACGACACCGTTGGCACCCTCAAGCTTCACTCGCAGAATGTTCGTTCCCAGCCAGACATCGGCGTCAGAAACGCTGACAGCGTTGCCGCCTGAGACCGAGAACGTCAGCGGGGTATCTTCTGCAGTCGATTGATTGTTGGGGATGGAATTGATCGGAGGGTCGTTTATACCATCCGTCAGCAACAGAGTGAACTGAGTTGTGCCATCGGTGCGGTTGGGAGCCAGATAGTTGCCTGCAAGATCCCGCACACCATCAACGTTGTCTGTCACGGCATTGTTGTTATCGACGGTGACCCGGTATTTACGTTCGAACGGGAACGCCGTTGTGGAGCGGAAGATCACTTCGTTTGTGACAGAGTTATAAACGAAGATGTAGTCCACACCCAGTGTCAGCAGTCCTTCGGTGATTACCGTACCGTCCGGCAGGTCGGGCAGGTCGGTGGTCTGTTTCACGCCGTCGTCCATGTACAGCCTGAACTGGCTGCCGTTCAGCAGCACACGCCCGTCGTCAATGCCGATACCGACGTCAGCCAGTGTGATGATCAGTTCGCGGACTGTGCCCGGCGAATTCAGCCAGACGGCGTCGAGTGCTGAGTTGAGGTCACTGTCGGACTGGTCGAGCGGCGTCGAGAAATAGGCCGTAGGTCGGAAGAAGTCGACACGGTCGATTGCTCCGCGATCCTTGAATACGTTGGCTCCCTGCGCTGCCGGGGTGGTGACGGCCGGATCATCACCGCGAGTTTGGCCGTAGGCGTCGACGGTGGGAGTTTTGATGGGTGACATTCCCAGCCCGAGCGGATCACGCACGGTGATGAAGCCCGTTCGGTCAGTGAGGGTATCGATAGAGCTGTCGATGGCCTGAGACAGAGGTGCCGGGTAATAATTACGGCGAGTCTGGTCGACGAACAGCGGATCGGTGCTCGACAGCGAAATCGGGAATGTACCCAGCCCGATGATGCCAGTGGCTGCGTCTGTGCCATTGTTGCGGTACAGGGTGCCACCGATGACGGTTCCCAGTGCAATCGATGAAGCATCGACGGAAATCCCGGTGACGAGGTCTGCCACGATGTTGTTCAGCAGAGTCGGGCTGGAGTTCTGTTCAACCTGGATACCCACGCCGACGCGGTTGGTCGGGTTGCCGACGACTGTATTGTTGAGAATGCGTCCCACTGGCACCGGACCGACAGTGGCTGTACCGCCTGGAGGCACATCGCCGCTGAACAGAATTCCGCCGGTACCACTTTGCACGATCACATTGTTGGCGATGACGATGCCCGGCAGCCAGTTGTTGACGTTTGGTTCACGCAGGCTGCGCGGAGGTCCGTTGTGGGTCAGGGCACCAGCACCGGTCGGATTCGGACTGCCGGTGCGGAAACCGGCGTCAGAGCGGATGCCCCAGTTGAGCGAATCCGACACGAAGTTGGATGCGATGACCAGTTGTCCCTGATCTCGTCGCTGGTTCTGGTCACCATAGCCGGAGTGGAAGACGACGGCTGTGGGGTCCTGGATCGGGCGCAGCTCGCCCATTGTGGAAGTCACGTCACTGCGGACAAACTGGGCGGTGACCGACCGACCACTGCTGTAACCCACGTCAACGGTGGCACCAAGGTTCCAGATGGGTTCGGCGAAGAAGTCAACGTCGAGTCCGAACTGCAGCAGATCGTCCTTCTCGAAGCCCGGTCCCTGCTGAGAAGCATCGACGAGCTGTGAGAAGTCAATGGTGATAATGTCGAAGGCGGAGCTGAAGGAGAACCGCGGAATTCGCGGATTGCCAAGGTCCAGAGTCGTAAATGTTGGTGTTGTGAAGTCGGAGACGGCACTGATTGAAGGGCCGTTTCCTGTGCCGCCAAGGATCGAAATCGGGTCGAATTTCTGACCGGCCGGCAGCTGGATGCGAATCTGGTGGATCTGTTCCGGATAGCCGGTGTTCGGGTCGATGTATGGCGTGGTATTGCGGAACGTGAACAGGCTGTTTGAGCCGCTGGTATTGGCGAGGGCGGCCATTGTACCAAAAATGCCATCCGGCATAGCGTCGGACGAAGGCCTCTGCAGTCCGTCACCAACGGTGATCAGGGCATTTCCGGTCAGGTTGATCAGGGCACTTGTGCTGAAGACACTGCTGTCCTCGGCACCATCAGAAAGTGCAGCGCGGATTTTCAGGATGCCCTGAACCTCGGTGGAATTGATGGCATCACGAATGCGGGCAGCAATTGCTGTGGCGGATTCGCCGGTTCTGTAGCTGGACATCTCATAGCGACCGTCCAGTTGAGCGGACTTCGCCGGGTTAAACGGGATAGCGAATCGTCCCTGCGTGACGCCGTTGGACAGCAGCTCGTCTTCGTATTCGAAGGTGACTGAGTTAACACCGTCGCTGATTGTGAATGTCTGCCCGTCTTTCAGTGCTGAGGCACTGGGCACGCGAAGCGAGACAGCATTTGTAAATCGATCATTTGTGCCGCGTGCGAGGAACTGAGGGTTTGGAACGCCACCGGGGAGGCTGGCGTAGTCAGTCGCACGGCGGATCTCGACGTCGTAGGCACCTTCCTGAATGTCCTGGTAGGGATTCAGGTTGTTCCGCTGAGCGATTTCCGGATTGTCGATGAAATTGGAGCCGGCTGGAGCATTGGTGACCATCTCGCCGCGTTCTGCGAAGCCGATGATGATGTCATCGATGTAGAATCCTTCGAAGAAGTTGTTCTGGCCACGCTGGGCAGTACCAGCAGTGTCGTAGTAGCCGCCGAAGTCGTCACCTGGCAGAAATGTGGTGTGTCCCATCGGTCCGGCGTTGGTGACGTAGTGTCCGATAATTCGTACGAGGTCACCGCTGCCCTTCATCAGGAAGGGGTTGACCACCAGCGGATCAGCTGCTCCGTTAGCGTTGATGGCGTGGCCTTCAACTGAAAGGTGCAGGGTGTAGATTTGGCCGGGTGCAGCACCGCCGCCGAAGGGTGGGGTACCAACCTGCAGATAGTATTCGCCGGGAGCAAGGTCTGTATCAATGTATGAGCTGATCTGATTGCTGCCGATATCGAGGGAAGATCCAAGCAGATTCTCGGCAACGGTCACACCATTGGAGTCAACGATGCGGAGCAGCGAGTTGAAGGTCGGGCTGGTGCCATCCAGATCGACAATGACTTTGCGAGTGAGGGTGCCAGCGGGGACCACAAAGCGGTAGAAGTCTGTACCAGTAGCCACCGTTGAGCTGCCGAGGATTGTGATGTGTGGCAGCGGGTTGACAGTATTTTCCTGGATGGTGTTGTTGGCAACATCAGTCCACGACAATGCCTCAAGGTCCATCGCAACCAGCGGGTCGGCAACGTTGTTGAGTTCTGCTTCATAGTAGGTTGCGGCGGGCTGGAGGTGGCCCGCCATTGCCAGTCTCATGGCCACGGCCACTTCATTGCGACTGTAGCCGGAGTGGATGTAGACGGGAGTGGTTCCCGGTGTAACTCCCGGAGCCCCATCGACATAAAGTCCCGCTCCGCCACTCTGTGTGAGCGTTGTTCCAATTGTGGTCAGCGGGGCGTTGAATGGCTTGCGAGCGAGGTTGATCCGGTTGCCGTTAAGGTAAGGAGTGATTTCCTTGAGTGGTGATCCCAGCGGAGTGGCGGCGATGGCAGTGCGGAGGGCGTCCGAGATCGCTCGGGCAATCTCATTGGCGTTCATGCTGGAAGCGATGCGGATTGCAATATTGCCCACAACCACACCGTCATAGCTGCCATTGGACTGCTGCTGATCAATTTCGAATGTCAGCGTTTCTGTATCCACTTCGAGAGTGAAGGTTTCGCCTTCCACAAGCCCGTTGAAGGATGGGGCCACGAGGGTGTACCCCATATCCAGTTCAAACTGATTGCAGCCTTCCAGAATCCAGCTTTGGCCGTCGCGGAGTGTGTGGCCGTCCCGGGCAAACATTTCTTCACCGACGGTGGAGATATCACCGACATTGACGGCACCGCTGGTGGCGAATTCGAACCGCATCCGAAGATTGCCTTGTCCGGCAAAATTGCTCAGGTCAACTCGGGCCTGTCGCCAGACCGGCGCGGCAGTTTCGTCGTAGAGTTCGACGACGTCGCGGTGGAGTTGTGCATCCGGGAACGTGGTGGCGCCATTCGGGCCGTAGTCCTGTTCGTCATCACCGGTGAGCGGGCCACGATAGCTGTTGTTGGTGGCCACCAGCACCCAGTTGGTGCCGTCGCCGACATAAGCGCGGATGGAGTCGGACTGTGTTCGGACGAACGGCTGGTAATCGTTGCTGTCGGTGGCGAGGAAGTAATTGAAGTACAGCACCGGTTTGTCAGCGGGGCTGTAGCCTTCAAGGCTGAAGGGATTGCTGAGGTAAGTGCCGTGGCCACCGCCCGGGAAGTTATAGTTGAAAATGTCGGCGGTGCCTGATCGTACTCCGAGGTCGTTTTTGTTGCCGGCGGTCGGCCCACCGGCGGTGTTGCCGAAGTACAGGCTTGATCCGCCGGGTGCGGCAGTTCGAGTGCCATCGATGGATGCGGTGAGTCCATGTCCCGCGTCTGTCCCTCGGTTTCCGGTGGTGGTCCAGAGATTTCGCTGCAGCGTTCCGAATGTGATGCCGGCGGCTCCGATCCCGGTGGCCAGGACTGACTGCCCGTCGATAAAGAATGGTACCGGATCGCCCCAGACTGCATTGGGGTCAATGATGTTCGGCCCTGTGGCAATGGCATAGATGTTGCCCTGATTGTCCGAGGCAAACAGAGTGCTGGCGTAGGCGCCGTTTTCGACTGTGTCCGGACCGAGTGTCAGGCCGGTCAGATTTGCCGGCTGGCCGAGGGCATTTCGGATGGTCCGCTGATTGACAACCAAACGGGTTACCGGGTTGTATTCAACGAGCAGACCAGTGCTGGTAACACCATATAGGCTTGTGCCAGCAACGGCAATTCCCTGAACAACACCGGTGACCGTTGTGGGGAAGGCCCCAATCTCAACAATGTCGGTTCCGGAAGGGTTTGCAAGCGACGGCACGTTGTTGTTGGTTACGCGACCATTTGCAGGGCGGGCCGGACCCTGGCTGATGGCAGCGCCAGTGCGAGCGTTGAACTGGTAGATCAGGTTCGTGCGATATCGTCCGTCGCCACGACTGCCGACGAGTACCCCGCCGTCGGCCACGGGGGCAGCGTAGGTAAATGCTGTCACCACAAAGCCAGCATTGGATGCCGTTTCAGCAATAGTTCCGGACGTGTCTGAGTCATGGTAGGTGAGAATACCATCGCCGCCGACATCGGTGCGAGCTGCTGTTCCCGTTTCGATCTGGAAGTAGGTGCTGTCACCCGCATCGGTTCCGCTGACTGCGTACCAGCCGTACAGCTCACCGTCCGGTCGCATCATGATCTCTGAATGCGGTACTCCGGTGTCGCCGACGAGATTCACTGTTGTGCCGGTGAACGAATTCACGATGAAGACGCGGCGACCGTTGCTGACGAAGAGTGGCACATCACCCAGATGGTACTGCACCACGTTCTGTCCCTGTTCGCCGTCGCCAAACTGGTACAGCGGTGTGCTGAGTGTTCCCTGACCGCCGAAGTGGGCATCAAAAATTCGCTGCACGACCGGCAACGGTTCAATGCGAGTGGCCGTGCTGACCGGGTTGGCGATCATGGTCTGAGCCAGTACGGCCGGGATCTGGCCGTGCGGCGCCACCACAAGATAATAGTCGCCTTCCGGCAGCTCAAATGGTCCGATATACGGGTCGTACTGGCCCACGCTGCCGCGTGACAGGTCGTCCATGTCGGCACCTTCCAGGGCACCGCCACGGTCTTCTGCGATGTTTGAGTCGCTGCCGGTGAGAATCAGCGTGTTGGTACGGGCGTTGAAGATGTATAAGTCGAGGTTCGCTCGGGACATGCCATCTGCGTAGTCCACATCAAAAGTGACGGATGCGAAACGCAGCGGATTGGTGTGGCCGGGGATCTGCTGAATATCGTCATACGTGATACTGAACCGGTAGAAGTCAACGTCGGAAGGGGATGAAATACGACCGGCGATCGAGACGGCCGCCCTGTCCGTGTTCAGGATATTGCCGACATCCTGGTTACCGCTGGCCAAAGCGGTGTCGTTGGGGAAGGTGCTTTCAGCGTACTCCCCGGCCAGCGGTGAATGGACGGGTTGTCCGTAGACTTCGATGCCATTGGTGGCGAAGCGGATATCCGAGTAACGCACGACGGTGCCTGGAACTTCGTCTGTTTCCTGCAGACGAATCTGCAGCTGGTATCCCCCGGACGTCAGTCCGTTGAAGACCTTCGAACTGTCAATCAGGTCAGCTCGACTGGCCAACGGGTTCAGCGAATCGATGTTGCTGGCACGAACTCGTACCTGGTATGTACCTGTGGTGCCGGTGACGCCGGGCAGCACGACGCGGAATCCAGCATCTTTCTGGTTGGTGCCGTACAAATCATCGCTGAGGTACTGAGACTTGCTAAGCGGGTTGGCTTTCACAAGTGAGCTCTGGCGGTACAGCAGTGAGGGATTGGACTCTTCGTCCAGCGAATTGTCTGACAGAGCGATAATGACGCCTGTGGAACTGATGAGTTCCACAACGGTATCGAGGGAGTGTGTGGTGCGGTCAATGTCGATCCAGACTTCACTTCCGGCAGTGCCGCTGAAGCTGTAGACGTCGACATCATTGGGAGCGCTGATGGCACCATGAATCTGGAATCCCAGCCGCAGGTTGTCGTCGCCGGAATTCTGGGTTGTGGTGGTACCATCGGCATTTTGCACGATGAAGTTCTGGCGACCCAGCTCGCCGATGAACTCAGCGAGGAAGGCGGTGGCGTTGCTGCCGGGAGCGGTGGCGCTGAGGGATTCACGTTCGACATAAACAGCGACGTTGCGATCATGGGCGTACTGTGAAATCAGCACGCTGCGCCAGGCTCCGGGTGTGCCGGTGCTGGCGCCGTTGTTATTCGTATCCTTCAGTGGCAGTCCGTCCAGACCGAAGCCGGCTCCGACTGTGTCATCGGCCAGCGAAGTGAGGATCACGGGGAAGTACGGCTGACCGACGATCTGCAGTACGCCACCGATGCGGTCATCGATATCGAGCGGCTTTCCGGCGGCGGTGAACCCAGCGCTGGCACCTGACAGTTTCACGACGAGGCTGGCATCCGGATCACTCTGCAGACGCAGTCCACCGAAGGTGTGGAAGTTCGGAATGACAATTTCATTTTGCAGGACATGCACAACATCAGTGTCATCCCAGACGGCCTGCGTTGTCAGTGTTTCGCCGCGAACCACGATCCCGTTGACGGCATTGCGCCCCAGCAGGTTGCGTACGACGAGCGGGCCCTGATTGTAGCCGTATCCACCAAATGCAGTGTTGAATCCGGTTGAGCGACCGTAGTCACCCTGCAGCTCGGTCGTCATTGCGTTGGCATTGATGGACAGAACGGGTCCGGAGTTATCGCGGAAGATGTTATTGATAATGACGGGTTGTGAGCCGCGGGCGAAGATTGTGCCTGATGCGTTGGCCGTACGACCGTAACGACTTGGCGGTGCCGTACCGCCAACCCCGTCCCGATTCTGTTCGAAGATGCTGTTGGCGACGCGCAGCTGTGCCTGGTGGGCCTCAATGACATTGAAACCAGCAAAGTTGCCGTCCGTAGGAATGACGTTTCCGCCGAAGGTCACCAGTGCGTGATCGATGCTGGCGGAAGAATTGGGTGCGAGGTAAATACCGCCCCACAGGCCGACGCCTGCCGTGCGGCTGGGGCTGATCTCGTTGACGCCGAGGCTGTCATCATTGTTGGTATCGAAGGTGCCACCGGCGCCGTAGCGGTCATCGAGACGCGAGGTGACGACGATTTCACGACCGGCCACAGCTTCGGCGATGATCTGCGCGCCCATGCCCACTTCAATGCGGGCACCTTCCAGCTTGAGGATCATGTCGGGGTCAATCACGAGGCTGGCATCGAGGCGAGCCCGGTTGCGTCCCGTCAGGGAAAGGTCGAGAATTCCCGTCAGTGTCGTCCCGTTGTCTGTGAAGGTGGTCGACGACGCATTGAGATTGGCAATCAGTGTGTAATTGCCGCCGCCGGTGTCGTCAGAACGATACAGTCGGCGAGACGTATAGGGAGCGATGGCCGGCGGCAGATTTGACAGCGAAACGGTGCCACCAGCAGTCGCGACCGTGACGTCGCGAGTGGGTACGCTGGCCGGGCTTTGATTGCCGGAAGCATCAACGTAAACCAGCCGGTAATTGTAGGTTCCTGCAGCCAGGGTACCACCGGACGAGGCTGCCAGTGACACGAGCACTACAGGGGGGGCATTGACTTCGAGGAACGGGCCGCCCGGGCTGCCCTTGATGCTGAGGTTTTCAGCGATCACGTGCACGATGTCACGGTCATCAAAGCGACCGGAAACGGTCATTTGCCGAGTCGGTGCGCCGGGAGCCGTCTGAATGCGGATGAACAGCCCGTTATTGGAGTTGTTCAGCAGCGTATTGCCGTAGATATCCGGTCCAACGCGGCTGTAGTCGGGGGTGAACGCTACAGACTGGAAGGCGGGAGCCGTGAACGTGGTTTCCTCGAAGCTGTCCGGATCGGCTGACATCGCCGAGTCTTCGCTGCGGGAAATTATATTGTTGTAGATGCTGGGGCGAGCCTGCACCATGGTGATCGGGTTGACGATCTGGTTGACGGAGTCAATGTCCAGTTTGCCACCGCCGAACTGAATATTGGCGAAGGCAACATAGTCCATGAAAATGCCCTGTCGCTCATAGTTGATGCGACCTTCAGCATTATCCACGTCACGACGGAAGACCAGTCCGCCCCAGTTGCCGGGTCGCGGGGTGGTGGGGATGGGAGTTGTGTCGCCGCCAACGGTTTCATCACGCCAGGAGGTCAGTGTGACGTCCTGGAACGGAGTGCCCAGTACCTGCAGTGTGGCACCACCACGGTCGACGGTCAGCGAAGAGCTGCCCGCGCCGATCAGGGAGCCCTGCATTTTGAAGATCGCACCGGCGTCGATCATCACGACGACATCCTTCGGGATGTCCATACTGCCGCCGTCGATCAGTTCGAAGCCCGAGTCATTCAGGCCGATCTGGAATGGAACGTTGTCGCCTTTGGTGGCGACATTTCCGTCAGTTCCGCCGTTGCCGACGATGCGCACGATGTCTCCGGGCTGAGCAGCGGCGAGGGCGGCATTGATGCGGTTGTAAAGATTGACAACGTTGCCACCGGCTGTCATGGACTTGTCAACGACTCGCAGGCGAGTCATGTCGACTGCGCGGAACCAGAAGTTGTGCACTCCACCTTCAACACCATCATGGTCACCGTCCAGTCGCTGCGAAGGCTGGTTGATGGCGGAATCGCGGATGGTGGAATCTGTATTTGGGCGGAAATTCAGCCGCAGGTCGTATTTGCCCTGCGTCGTGCCGTTCATCCCGCTGTCCTGAATCGTGGGATCGTACGCATCATTGCCACTGGCACTGACACCGATGTAGTAGGTGCCGGCGGGCAGTTCCATGGACAGCTGGGAATCTTTGCTGAAGTAGTCATCGTTCTGGCCGATCAGCGTGCGAACGCCCGACTCTTCACGATAAAGCCGAATTACCGTGTTGAGCAGGCTGGCATTGCCCATTCGCTCGGCGATTGTTTCGGCTGTGAACTGGCCGGTCTTGGGCAGCACAAAGCGGTACAGATCGATGTCGCGGCTTTCGGGGCGATAGAGGGCCTGTCCGTGAATGACGTCCGCATCACCCGGGAAGTCGGGTTCGACCGTGGTTGTCTGTACGGCAGGGCCGTCGAAGCCACCCATCACGGTCAGTTCCGGCAGGTCATAGGCGTGGCCCAGACCCAGCAGGTGGCCGATCTGGTGCATGGCGGTGGAGAACCACGAACCGGCGTACGAGTCATCCCAGGTCTCTGCGTTGTCCATGATCGCGAGGTTCAGCGGTCGGCTGGAGAAACCGATAACCCCGCCGGCACCGGTGATGATCGCCGGATTGATGGCGCGGAGGTCACCGGTGACGACGGTGAAACCCTGATTGGCCGTCTCGACGAACTGCACACCCATGCGTCGGGAGAACAGTTCAAAGACTTCTCGGGTTCGTTGCTTCTGATTCTCGGTGATCAGGTTGGACAGCGGAGCTCCCTGCGGAGTAAAGCCGTAGTTCCGCTGGAAGTTGTAGAAATACGTGGTGATCTGCGGGTCCTGGTCCAGCGGAAACTCGAGATGGTTTTCTCCCGGCACATTGATGTCACGGTGCCCAGGCTCGTCACCGTTGCCAGGAAAGTCAAACGGGTAGGCGCGGGACAGAATCTGACCGCTGATGATCTGGCTTTGGCTGCTGAGCGTACCGAGACTGACGGAGTTGCCGAAGGACGAGCCTGGATCGAGGAATGCGAAGTTGATGTTCGAGGAGGTGAGTGCGAGATTGGTGTACTGGTTGCCGGCGATTGTTGTGCGGACCAGGCGATTGACCTGAGTATTCAGGTTCATGGCCCAGGCGAGCTGCGATGGTGTGGTACCGCCTGTGCTGTCCAGTACAACCGTGATGGCGCGGTTGTTCACAGTGATCGAGGGCATCCCGTTTGTGCCCAGCGCGGCGGTAGAAAAGGCCAGGGTGATCGGGTTGCCGTCGATCGACACGATCGGGTCAATTGTGACCGTGGCGGCAGCGGCACCGGTGGTGCCAAAGCTGCTGCTGAACTGTTCTGAATAGCTGGTGACTGTGGGTGGCAGCGGAATGGATTCATCTGTGCCGATTCGCAGCCGATACTGCCCTTCGCCCGAAAGCTGATCGATTGGTTTTGAGAAGGTCAGCACTGCGGAGTGAGTTGTGGCAGAATAGGTGACAGACGTCGGCAGATGAACGACGTCGTCAGTGTTTTCGACGGTATTCCGAGTGGCGTGCAGCTGGTAGAAGTTGGGGTTTTGAGCTGTGGCCGAGTCCAGAGTATCTTCATTAAAGTAAACGACGATCTGGTCACGCTGCTGAGTCAGGCTGCCATTGGCGTTGCGAATGATGGGCTGAGGAACGACGGACCTGATTTGCGCGCCGAGATTCAGGCGAAAGTAGAAGTATCCGTCCGGGTCGGATGTGCCGCTGCTGAACACTTCACGACTGGTGTTCTGCAGCGGGTTGCTGCCGCTGCCCTTGATGGTGATGCGATAGAAATCGTCAGCAAGGTTCTGGCCAAAGCGAAGCACCACATCTTCGGCCGTGGCCCCAAGGCCGACATAGCCCAGCGTCACGGGAACTTCGTTGCCGTCGCTGAATGTGCCGTCACGGCCGGAGCGAGTGACCACGATGGGCGAGTTGTTGAACAGACGATTGTTGCTGGAATCAATCTGCTGCCCCGGGTTGAACTGCAGGGTCAGTTCCCTTGGAGCAACCGTCAGTGTTTCGTTGGGTTCGAGAAAGTCACCGATGTTGGGTCGGACAGCGACCAGGGTCGGCGCGGCCAGCAGGGTGCGGGATTCGAGTGAATCTTCCAGCCGGGCCTGTCTGCGGACCGGAGCACGCCGCTTGATTGGCATCCGGGTCTGGTTCAGGCGATTGCGAACAGCAGTCAACCAGGCAGAAATCAGCATTGCGTCAACCCTGAAAATCTCAAGTGGAATATGCAGCGGACAGGCTGTGCAGAAAAAAACGGGGGAATCCCGAGAAATCCGGACAGGAAAGATGCGCAGGTCTGCAGGAACCAACAAAACACGCAGGCCGCTCGGGCTCGCCAAAAGCGAAACCCGGGAAAAACATGAGATTGTGCGGATTTCCTGAGTGTTCTGTCAATTGCAAACACGCCCGAGCCCGAGATCGGCGCAAAATGCGCAAGCCGGGGCCTGGTTTCCATCATCTCTTGATTCGACAGGCAAAAACAGCCAGGTGAGGCTGGCCGAGCGGGCCACAGCGTTTTCGCGATTCACGAGTCGGGGCTGTGCCGGGTATTGCGATTGTTCCCTGCATTCAGCATTCAACGGAAAGTCCTTGACGCGGGATTGTGCTTTCTCTACGGTCCCAACTCAACCGCGTTTCTCCAGTCCACGGTTTCAATTCGATTTTGCTTGACAAACAATACTTCGGAATACTTTAGGAAAGTCGCTGAAATGGCAGATCTTGTTGCTCCACATGGAGGCCTTAGTGAACCTGTTTGCCGGACCGTGCCGGCCGCTGAAGTCGAAGCATTTCTGGCGGATGCCCGAACACTTGTTCAGGTGCCAGTCTCATCCGCCGACCTTTCTACGGTCTACCGTTTCGGTGACGGGACTCTCAGCCCGCTGACCGGGCCGATGTGTTCAAAGGTTTACAATCAGGTTTTGGACGAGTGTTACGTGGTCAGCAACGGCGCGCGGTACGCGTGGACCATTCCGCTGGCGTTCCCGATCACCGCCGAGCTCGCTAAATCACTCAAGCCCGGACAGCGTGTGGCGCTGACATCCCCGGCCGGGGAAATTGTGGCAACTCTTGAGCTGAATGACGTTTACGCGTGGCCGAAGCTGAAGTATCTGCGGTCGGTTTATCTGACCGAGCGGGTCGATCATCCGGGGGCCGACATGGTTCTGAAGGGCGACGCAGACAAGTCGCACCTGATTGGCGGCGAAATCCGGGTGCTGCCGCAGCCGAAGAATCCGGCGTTTGGCAAGTACGTGCTGACTCCTCGGGAAGTTCGCCAGCTGCTGGCCGCTCGTGGCTGGAATGCCGTCGTTGCCTTCCAGACTCGTAATCCGCTGCACCGCGCACACGAATATGCGCTTGTATACGGTCTTGAAACCCTGCTCCGGGAAGGTTTCAACGCGGGTGCCTGCCTGAATCCGCTGATCGGCGAAGTCAAAGGTGACGACGTCAATGCCGAAATCCGCATGCAGACGTATGAAAAGCTGATTACCGACCGCTCGCTGGGTGATGGCGACAGCGATAATTCCCTGTGGGGACCACGCGGCGAATCCGTGCCGGATCGGGTTGTCCTGCTGGGGCTGGACATCAAAATGTTCTACGGCGGGCCCAAAGAGGCCGTCATGCACGGGATCTATCGCCAGAACATGGGTTACACCCATTTGGTGATCGGTCGCAAGCACGCCGATGCCCCGTATGCGAACGGTGAAGCAATCTGGGGTGACTTCGATGCTCAGGAAATCTTCCGGAATCTCGCCGGTGACCTGAAAATTCGTACAGTTAATGTGGGGTTTGCGGCCTACTACGAATCGATTGGGCGAGTGGATCTGATGGAGCGTCACAAGGACGAGAAGCCGTGGTCGATCAGCGGCAAGGACATTCGGGCGACACTGCAGCGTGGCGACCTGGTGGATGGCCGCATTATGCGTCCGAGCACGTCTCAGATTTTGTCAGCGGCGATGAGGACTGGCTGACGGCTGTCGGTTCTGGCGGCTGAAAAATTCCTGAACGGCCTCCCTGGCGGGTGGCCGTTTTTTGTTGGTGTGGCGGGAAATTCGGCGAAAGCTGCCGGCAGCGGTCATGCGGTGTGGATCGGTGAGAATGTTTTTTCGAGTTCGTCTGAATGGTCCGGTTATTCCGTGAAACTGGGATTTCCCAAAGGGCGATATCCAGAAGAGACGTGCGGTTGCGCATCGGCTGCGGCAGGATTTCGGGCAGAGCCTGAGTCTGAGCAGTCGGGGACCGCTCTGTGCTCCTTACAGCTCGAGCGTTGGCAGAGAAGAACATGATGTTTGAATTTTCTTCGGGCAAGCGTCGTACTCGTCGCAACAATCACATCGTGCCAGCCCCGGCGTCGATCGAGTCCCTGGAGACTCGTTCACTGCTGTCGGCGGGGCCGGTGGTGACTATCCCGGGCGCCGTTGATGGTGCCGGGGGACAGCTGGAGATTACGAACCCGCGGAATCCGATTTCGTGGACGGCTGTGCCGAACGCCGCCAGTTATGATGTGTGGGTGAGCGATGTTGAGTCTCGAGTCCGTACGCTGCTGGCTGAGGGTCTGCCGAATCAGTTTCAGGAGTTTACTCCGACCGCGGATTACCAGCTGGGCAAAAGTCGCATTTGGGTACGAGCGAACTTTGCGGACAGCACCAGCACGAACTGGAGTACTCCGGTTGAGGTGCTGCTGAAGTCGACACCGGTGCTGACGATTGCCTCAGGCAAGGTTGATGGCAATCAGACTCCGATCACGTGGACCAGCGTCAATGGTGCGAGGTCATTTGAGATTTTCGTCAGTAACCAGACGGATTTAAGCTCGACAGTTTACCGAGTTCCGAACCAGGTTGTGGCTCGCGATGCCGCGGGGAATGCGATTCCTGATGGCAAGGGCAGTGTGGTTCGTGAAGAGGTGCGTGAATTTTATCTGAGCGGCGCTGTGACTTTGCCCGCCACGGGTCCCAAAGTCATCACGGCGGCCAGCAATGACCCGGAAATGGTGATTACGGTCGCTGATCACGGGCTGAAGACGGGCGAACAGGTGAGGATTTCGGGAGCAGAGGGGAACACGGCTGCAAACGGCACGTGGTTCGTCACTCGCGTGGACGCCAATCGAATTCGACTGCGAGGCATCGCCGGGAATGGAAACTACACGGGTGGCGGACAGCTTGTACAGCTGACGCAGTTGCGCAGTCACCTGGACATGGCTCAGTACAAGATCTATGTTCGCAGCGTGGATGATGCTGTTCCGGGCCGTCTGTCTGCATGGTCTGCGGCTGTGGACATTGAGCAGGCACCTGCTGTTCAGATCAGCCGTCCGATTGGTCAGACCTTTGGGACTCCGATCACCATCGAGTGGGCAGCTGTTGATCAGGCGACGCACTACGAGGTGCTGGTGAAGCGTCCGGGGACACCGGATTCGGCGGCGTTGTTTAATCCGAAGTATCTGCAGGGCACTTCCTTTACTTTGCCCACAACGCAGCTGATTACGCTGACATTTTCCGGAAATCCGACTTCCGGGACCTTCCAGCTGGAGTTTACGGTTCCGGGTGACCCGGCTCGCGTACTCACGACTCGATCACTGCCGTGGAATGCCACGGGTGCTGATATTCGAGCTGCGATTTCTGGTCTGGGGATTGCCGGGGCCACTGTGCGGACGTTGCGTGCCGGAGACAATCCGGTGCATGAGATTACAATTTCTCGTGCGGCAGCGCCGTTGCAGGTTGTGGCACTGCGATCGCTGCAGCAGGGCACGCTGTCAGCGGTCAGCCGTCAGACGTTTACTGACTGGGGCAGCCTTGAGTACAAGGTTCGAGCTCGTCGTCTGACGCAGGTGACGGATGTTGCAGTCTCTGGAAACCCCTCATCCGGCACGTTCACGCTGACTTTGAAGACGCCTGGCAAGACGGTTTTGACTCAGGTTTCTGACGCCATTCCGTTCAACGCAACTGCTGCCGACGTGCAGTCTGTGTTGAGGAAACTGGCCGGGTTTGAGACCGTTACAGTGCGTGCACAGGGGACTCTGGGGCTGAACGGCACAGTGCGTTATTCGCTGGTTATCCCGCAGCTTGTAAATCCTGTCGAAGTGACTGTGCAGTCCGTGCTTAATCAGGGCAGCGCAGTGGTCGAGCGATCTCGTACTGCCCCTGAAGTGGTGGGACAGTGGAGCGGTGTGGCGACGATCACCACGGACAACGTGCCGCGCGTCCAGGCACCGCTGAGCAATGTGTTCACTTCAAAGACACCGACAATCGTTTTGTCCAAAGTGGATCAGGCTGCTCGGTATGATATCTGGGTTGAGCGTCATACGGCGACATCCGTATTTTTGAAGACGACTACGGCCAGCAATGAATTCACGTTTCCCACGGATTTGCCGGCCGGCCGCTACACTTTCTTCGCTCGCGCCGTGAGCGTGCGAGGTGAGGTGGGCAAGTGGAGTGAGGCCTACACGTTCGTCTCGACGGGCGGAGCTCCGGTGATTGTGGATCCTGTGAACAACTCGGCCTCGGCAAATGCTTTACCGCAGATTCGCTGGGAGTCGGTGAAGGAAGCTGCCAGCTACGAAATCATGATTGCTCTGATCGGGAAGAACTTCAACTTCCTGCGGCAGGCGGGGCTGGCCGGTAACACCTTTACTCCGAACGAGCCTCTGAATGCGGGTGATTACCGCGTGTGGGTCCGCGGGGTGACTGCTGACAACAAGCCGCTGCCGTGGAGTGCTCCGGTGAATTTCACGGTCACCTGATGCATGCTGCGACGCTGGCGTCCAGACATCGCCCGCTGCTTTCCGGCAGCGGGTTTTTTATTGCGCTCCCTTTTCGCGCAGCAAAAAAAGCCCGGCCTGCTGAGGCCGGGCTGCTGCTTTTGAAGACAGGGCTGACAGTATCAGGCTGCCTGTTCGGCTGTCTCGTCAAGTTCGTCTTCCGCTTCCTCTTCGTAGACGAGGAAGTAGATGTTGCTGGCGGCTTCTTCAAGGTAGTGCTTCACGTTTTCGCTCTGCACACCGGCGATCAGGCGATCCAGTGCCTCAACCACTCGATCCACTTCGTCACTGCTGATTTCTTCGTACTCGTCCGAGTCTGTCAGTCTGTACTGCAGTTCGTCTGACATGTGTTGCTCCTGTGACTTCGATGCTTTCTGCAACTGCCGCTTGCGGGCAGTCTTCGGCAGAATCATGCGTTTCATCGTCTGCTTCGCGGCTGCAGCCAAGTCGAAAGCTGGAAATTCCGCTGGGGTAAACTGTATGATTCCTGCCGGCAGTCCGTAAAGGTTTTTTCGATGTCAGGCCGCAGCTTATGCACTTTGAGCATCCTTCAGTCACCCTCTTGCAGCACGCACTGGCGCAGCATCACCTTGCGGGACTGCGTGATGCGTCCACTGCCCCGGCTGTGTTTCGTCAGCATGTGGACTGCCTGGCTGCGCTGCTGGCCGCCGAACTGACTCGTGATCTGCCGCTGCAGCCGGTCACTGTGCAGACTCCCATGGAATCCACATCGGGCTTTCGGATTGCGGGGCGGCTGGCGATTGTGCCGATTCTGCGAGCCGGTCTGGGGATGACCGAAGCTTTTCTGCGACTGTTGCCGGATGCCGAAGTGCGGCACCTGGGAATCTGCCGTGATGAAGCGACTGCGTTGCCGATGGAGTACTATCAGAAGCTGCCGAATTCAAATCCTGCGGATGTTGCCATCATCACGGATCCCATGCTGGCCACCGGCGGCTCAATTCTGCATGCCGTGCAGCTGCTGAAAAACTGGGGTGTCCCGCAAATTCGATTTGCCTGCCTGATCGCTGCTCCTGAAGGACTGCAGCAGCTGACCAGTGCTCACCCGGACGTACAAGTGTTCACGGCCTCGATTGACCGCCAGCTGAATGATCGAAGTTACATCCTGCCCGGTCTGGGAGACGCCGGGGATCGGATCTTCAATACTGCGAATTTTTGACGCAGCAGCCCCATCCGTCAGACTGTCAGTGGCTCAGTGCCACAGATTCTGCCGGGGAGACTCGGGAGTCGCCTGCTGCAGCTGCTCGTAAGCTGCTCGTGCCGCTGCTGACAATTCCTTCGGCACGACGATTTTCAGTGAGACAAGCTGGTCCCCGCGCTCACCTGTTTTGGGGTTGCGAACGCCTTTGCCGCGCAGACGCAGTCGCGATCCGCTGGAGGTCCCCGCTGGTACAGTCAGCAGTCCCGTGCCTTCGGAAAGAGTGGGGACTTCGATACGAGTTCCGAGGGCCGCTTCCGCCGGTGTAATTGGTGCCTCAACGACGAGGTTGAATCCTTCCCGCCGAAACCAGGGATGCGGAGCGATGGCGACAGTGACAAGCAGATCACCCGGAGCACCTCCGGCGGGGCCGGGGTTCCCCTGGCCTGCAAGGCGAATGGTTTGCCCCTGATCGATCCCGGCCGGAACTTTCACCGCGATCCGCTCGGACTTCGAACCGTTCTGCAGCGTCAATGTGTGCTCGCCACCCTCTGCTGCCACTGCAAAGGGAATGGTGATTTCGGCGCGGACGTCGTCACCCTTGCGAGCGCGACCGCCGCCACGACGCTGACCACCAAATCCCGCACCGCCTCCGCCGCCGAACATGCCCCCCAGCAGATCCTCCATATCAAACTGCATGCCGCCACCGCCGCCGAAACCCTGAAACGGGTTCCCGCCCTGGAACGGATGCCCGCCACCTGCTGCCGCGTGCCCAAACTGGTCGTACTGCTGCCGCTTCTGCTCGTCACCCAGCACTTCCCACGCCTCGGTGATCTCGGCAAATTTCTTCGCCGCCTCCGGATCCTGCTGGTTGGAATCCGGATGGTGACTGCGTGCCAGTTTCTTGTAGGCCTTCCGCAACTCATCTTGCGAAGCACCGCGGGGAACCCCCAGAACATCATAAAAATCGCGTTTTGGCATGTCCGCACCTCGTGTTGACGACAGCCCCGTATACTAATGAAATCAGCAGGATATGCCTCTTCGGCAGTCTTGATTCTCTGATACAGCAAATGGGATTCCTGCAAAAATGGCAGTGTGGGTTGACAGTGATTGCTCAGGGCAGTTAACTGCGGGGCTGTGTTGCTCTGGGGGCAGCGGTCGCAGCGAGTGTTTTTAGTTTGATTCTGCTTAGATTTGCTGGAAATTCATGACTGTCAGGGTTCCTGAGAACGCGGCCGAACTGGCAGCGCGTCTGCTGCGGGTGGTGCAGGAGTGTGGCCCGTGTGTGGTGGCGTATTCCGGCGGCGTAGACAGTGCGGTCGTTGCGATGGCAGCGGCGCTGCAGTGGGGCGAGCAGGCTCTGGCGGTGACGGCGGTCAGTCCCAGTCTGTCGGCGGCTGATCGTGACATGGCCCGTCAGGAGGCCCAGCGGATCGGGATTGCTCATGTCGAACTGCCGACTGACGAGTTTCTGCGAGACGAATACCGTCGGAACGCGGGTGACCGCTGTTTTTGGTGCAAGGATACTCTGTATCGGACGCTTGAGCTGCTGCTGCGGCAGCGGTATCCGGGGCGGTCGGTTTTGAATGGTGCCAATCTGGATGACGTGGGTGACCATCGTCCGGGGATGCAGGCGGCGTTGCAGCATGGTGTCCGCAGTCCGTTGATCGAGTCGGGTTTGCGGAAGGCAGATGTGCGTCAGCTGGCTGCCTTGTGGGGCCTGAATTCTGCCGACAAGCCGGCATCACCCTGTTTATCCAGTCGGATTGCCTGGGGGGTTGAGGCCACCGCAGAGCGGACCGTGCGGATCGATCGTGCGGAGGTTTTTTTGCGTGAGCTGCTGCAGTGTCGCGAGCTGCGAGTGCGGCTTGAGCAGAACGAGCTGGCGCGAATTGAGCTGCCGCTGGAGTATGTGGCGGCAGCGGCGGTCAGTCCGCAGCGTGAGCAGATTGCCGAGCGGCTGCGTGAGCTGGGTTTTCGGCAGGTGACGCTGGATCTGGAGGGTTTTCGTTCGGGTGGTCTGAATTCGCGGCTGCCCCAGCTGGTGACTTTAGGTGGCATCGTCGCTGCAGTGGGAGCCGACTGATGGCAGCGACGGAAGGTCCTCAGTCGAATCCCGGTGCTGCAGTCCAGGTGCCTTTCACAGGCATGATCCTGGGCTTTGACTATGGCACGAAGCGGCTGGGTATTGCCGTGTCGGATCGTGAGCAGCGTTTTGCCAGTCCGCTTTACAATCATCAGCGACAGGGGCTGCAGGGCGACGAGCGATTTTTGCGGCGTGTGCTGATGGAGTATCGGCCGGCGGGTTTCGTGGTGGGTCTGCCGCTGCATATGAACGGTGACGAGAGTCAGAAGTCGCATGAAGCTCGCGTGTTTGCCGGCTGGCTGACCGGTCTGTTTGGTCTGCCCTGCGAATTTCAGGACGAGCGACTGACATCGTGGCAGGCGGAGAGTTTGCTGCTGGCGGCGGAGCTGACAAAGAAGCAGCGTAAAGAGCGGATGGACAAACTGGCGGCTCAGATTCTGCTGCAGGCGTGGCTGGATCGTCGTCGTCCGGCGGAGCCGGTGGTACCGCCCGCGGGGATCGAAAGCAGGCCGCCTGAGCACTGAGCAGGCAGCCTGCAGGATGCTGTGTGGCTACTGACGTTTTTGCGCAAACAGCCATTCCATGAATGCGGGATCGGCGTAGGTTGCTGTCCACGAATCATGTCCGACCCCTGGATACTCGGTGTACTTCGGCATGCCGCCCGCTTTCTTCAGGGCTTCCACCATGTTGCGAGAAAGTTCGGGGCGCACGACGCTGTCTTTGTCACCATGGAACACCCAGATTGGCAGGCTGGCGAATCCGGCTGCCTTCGAGGGATCACCGCCCCCGCAGATCGGCGCGGCTGCCGCGAACAGTTCGGGCTTGCGAGCGATCAGTTCCCAGGTTCCAAATCCGCCCATGGACAGCCCGGTGACATAGATTCGCTGCGAGTCGATGCGATGCTGTTTCTGCAGGTCAGCAATCAGTTCCAGCAGCAGGTCGGCCTGAGTATTCCACCATTTGCCGGAGCTGCACTGCGGTGCAGCGACATAGCAGGGGTATTTTTGGCGAGCCGCTTCTGCGGCGAAATTTCCTGTGCCGTGTTTCAGCTGTGCTTTGTTGTCACTGCCGCGTTCGCCGGCTCCGTGCAGAAACAGCACCAGCGGAAACTTTTCATCACCCGGCTGAGCGGCTGCGGCGGGAGACAGCAGCTGGTACTGCAGTTCAGCATCGTTGCTGCCGCGGAATGTGTGCGGCTGGAACAGAACTGGTTCCTGGGCCAGTGCGGCGGAACTGTTCAGCAGGCTGGCAAAAAAACAGATGGCAGTGCAGAAACGAAGCATAACAGTGGTTCCGAAGAAGGGGCGGGAAACGAACAGGCCCGCGGAATTGTCGCCGCGGGCACTGTGCGTTGCAAATGAATCTGCCGAGCTGGCGGCTGGTTCTTGCGGGCTTCGAGTGTCAGACGAAGGCTTCCCGGGCGACACGATCCATGATCCAGTGATCAATTCGGCGTGCTTCACTGCTGCCCGGGTCAACTGGCAGTTCGGTAAAGTCCACATCCACCACGGCACCGGCAGACCGCAGTCGGCGGACGGAGCGGACAGAGCGTCCGAGGACTTCCAGGCCGCAGTTGCCTGACAGCGACATCAGAATGGGTTTTTGCTGCAGTGCCGGAGACAGATCTTCAGGCAGTGCGGCAGCTTCACAGAACGGATCCAGCAGGACAGCTCCCGCAAACCAGTCCGGCTGGAAGGCCAGCATCTGCATGGCCGTGTCGGCACCGTGGCCGGAACCGGCAAGGAAAATGCGTTCGCTGTGAATGTGAACAGTGCGTCGCAGCCGACAGACAGTCAGATGCAGCAGCTGCTGCAGCGGGATTCGACCGGGTGCCATACCGGTGGTGGACGGATCCCAGCGGAAGCCGCCAGTGGCAGACGACATTTCGTGATTGCCCCGGAGTGCCAGTCCGATGTAGTTCTGGGAGCTGACGGCCTTCATCACCGATTCCAGCTGTTCTTCATCGTTGGCATCGCTGTGGAACCAGGTGATCAGCGGATAGGCGTAACCGTCTTCGTAGCGTTCCGGCACGTAAATTGAAACGGGCCAGTCCGATTCGTTGACACTGCGAGCGTAATTGTCAGGTGTCAGATCGGAGTGCTGCCATGATTCCCAGGCTTCGCGCAGCTCGAGCGGCAGCTCTGAAGGAATGAAATCTTCAGGAGCGTCCGATCCCAGACTGCTGGACGGGAATGAAAAGCTGCGAACACGGTTGAACATGAGAGCATAGCTTCCGTGGCAAAAGTGAAAACTCGGACTGCAGGCAGTCCTGCGGCAATCATGCCTGCGGGACTGCTTCCTGAATTTTCCGGAGGGGGAAAAGTCGTCCGGGACACTGAGTGGACCGGACTGTTGAATGACCAATGACCTGTCGCCGCGGAATCTGGTAGCGACCTGCCAGCTGGACTACGAGTTGTTTAAGTGCATCAAGCTGTCGTTTGGAAGGAGCCTTTTTTTCGAAATCTCCGATCAGACAGATGCCGATTCCGCGAGCGTTGATCAGAGCATTTCCGGCGTGAGCGCCGTGCAGCTGCTGGTCCCAGCGAAATGTGGCCTGCACCTGTCCATCCGCCATACCGTCGCCATTGCCAATCACGAAGTGATAGGCAATGCCCAGCCAGGGATTGCCGTCCGCATCCCGCCGCTGCTGATGTTCGCGGTGGATTGACTGCACACTTCCCGAGGCTGTCCCGGAATGATGAATCACCAGATACTTCCACGTTCCGTCAGGCAGCTGCCAGGGACTGTCGGCAGGCTGCTGCGGGGCTGATGCTCCCACGGCAACCACAGCAACTGGCGATTTGCCTGACGTCCGATCAGAGAACAATGCTCGAGCCGTTCGGCTGGAAATCATCCACTGGGGCTGATCTCCGGAAATCACAGTTGACAGTGCGGGCAGCCAGATCAGTACGAACAGGCACAACAGCCAGCGAAACAGGGGCGAGCCAGTTCGCTGTGGGGCTGTTGGACAGGGTTCGTTCTGCACCAGCATCTCCGCGTGACCCGGTGTTTCCGGGCGACAGATCCGTCAGTTGAAATTTCCCGGCTGCGACGAGTTCGGAAACGCGTCGACAGCGGACACCAGCGAATCTACAAGCCGTGTCAGGGTGAGTCAACGGGCAGTTGAATTGCGACACTTTTTGAGGCCTGAGCGGGCGTCAGGCGACCCTGGTCAGGGCGGTTTGCGCGGACTTTGCAGGCATTTGGGCGGATGCAAAATCCTTCTGAGTGTTCCCGCCTTGCCCAATCGTTACAACCTCGACGATTTTCGCTAAAAAAATCGACAGGTTCACCATTTTACTCAAGTATCGCCGGAATTCTGTACTGCGCCTGCGTGCTGTGAGAAAGTGTGCGGGTTAACCCGATAGTGGTCAGTGGTCGGTGGTCCGTCAGGCGAGCCGCGGACGGGAGTCCGCGGTTGTGAATGCTGGAGGTCCCGGAGTGTGCTGCCCCACCCCCTCACAGCTGTTGCCGGGATAACAGGACCTTGCGGGGTCTTTGCAGGCCGCTG
>Ga0172373_10000937_pt1 | contig 47716 bp, 37 predicted proteins | sample Lak10m_2_FD_114546 | JGI IMG/M metagenome (GOLD analysis project Ga0172373, IMG submission 114546) | Freshwater microbial communities from Kabuno Bay, South-Kivu, Congo - kab_092012_10m | ecosystem: Environmental > Aquatic > Freshwater > Lake | place: Democratic Republic of the Congo... | reverse complement strand
GTGTTGAAGTCTTTGCGCTCCACACCATGCTCGATCAGGTAACGTCCGGCGGGGCTGTCCACCGCAATATCGCCAGCCGGCGAAATGTGGTCGGTGGTGATCGAGTCCCCGAACAGGCCGAGGACGCGCGCACCCTTCACCGACTGGATCGCACTGGCTTTCGGTGCCAGATCCACGAAGAACGGCGGTTCCTGAATGTAGGTGCTGCTGGTGTTCCAGTTGTACACATCGCCACCGCTGACCGGAATCGCGTTCCACATCTCGTTGCCGGTGTAAACGCTACTGTACTGCTTAATGTACAGATCAGCCGTGACCGTGTTCTCGATGGTATCCAGAACTTCCTGCTGCGACGGCCAAATGTCCTTCAGGAACACATCGTTGCCGTCGCGGTCATGGCCGATGGGCTGCGTCAACAGGTCAATATCCACCGTGCCGGCCAGCGCGTAGGCCACGACCAGCGGCGGGGAGGCCAGATAGTTGGCCTTCACGAACGGGTTGATGCGGCCTTCAAAGTTACGGTTGCCACTCAGCACTGCCGAGGCGACCAGCTTGTTATCCTTGATGGTGTTGGCGATCACTTCCGGCAGCGGGCCGCTGTTGCCGATACAGGTGGTGCAACCATAGCCCACCGTATAGAAGCCCAACGCCTGCAAGTAGGGGGTCAGGCCAGCCTTATCCAGATATTCCGTCACCACACGCGAACCGGGGGCGAGGCTGGTCTTGACGAACGGCTTGGCGGTCAAGCCCTTTTCGACGGCTTTCTTCGCCAGCAAACCCGCGCCCAGCATCACCGAGGGGTTGCTGGTGTTGGTGCAGCTGGTGATGGAAGCGATCACGACCACACCATGACCGATTTCCGAAGTCGAACCATTCGTCCCCAGCGTGGCACGCTTGCCCAGCGCCGATTCTTCCAGCGCGAAACCGCGCTTATCAATCGGGGTGGTCAGGCTGCTCTGGAAGGATTTTTGCATCTCGCGCAGCAACACCCGATCCTGCGGACGCTTGGGGCCAGCCATGCTCGGCTCCACTTCCGACAGATCGAGTTCCAGCGCGTCGGTAAATTCGGGGTCGGGGGTGGCATCGGTGCGGAACAAACCCTGTTCCTTGCAATAGGCTTCCACCAGTTGCACAAGGTTCTCGTCGCGTCCGGTGCGGCGCATGAAGCGCAGGGTTTCGTCGTCCACCGGGAAGAAGCCCATCGTCGCGCCGTATTCAGGAGCCATGTTCGCAATCGTAGCGCGGTCAGCCAGCGACAGCTTGCTCAAGCCCGTGCCATAGAATTCCACGAACTTATCCACCACGCCCTTCTTACGGAGCATCTGCGTGACCATCAGCACCAGATCGGTCGCCGTCGCGCCTTCGCGCAGTTGTCCGGTCAGCTTGAAGCCGATCACTTCCGGCATCAGCATGTAGACAGGTTGGTTGAGCATTGCAGCTTCGGCTTCGATACCGCCCACGCCCCAACCCAGCACGCCCAGACCGTTAATCATGGTGGTGTGGCTGTCGGTACCGACCAGCGTATCCGGCAGCGCCACCTGTGAGCCGTCCTCATCGGTGACGATCTGCACGCCCTTCGCCAGATATTCGAGGTTGACCTGATGCACAATGCCTGTCGCAGGCGGCACAACCTTGAAGTTATCGAATGCCTGCTGGCTCCAGCGCAGGAATTCATAGCGTTCCTGATTGCGCTCGAACTCGAACACCGCATTGGCGCGAATGGCGTCCGTCGAACCGAAGCGATCCACCTGCACCGAATGGTCAATCACCAGATCAACCGGCACAACCGGGTTAATCTGCTTGGCATCGCCCTGCATACGCACCATTGCGCTGCGGAGCGCCGCCAAGTCCACCGCGCAGGCCACGCCGGTGAAGTCCTGCAAAATCACGCGGGCGGGCTTGAAGGGGATTTCCACTTGCTGCGGCGCTTTGGCATTCCAACCCGCCAGATTGCGAATCGCGTCCTCGTTCACCTGAAAATTATCGAGGTTGCGGAGCGCGTTCTCCAGCAGAATCTTGATGCTGAAGGGCAGCTTATCCACATGCCCAATGTTCTGCTCGATCAGCTTCTTCAGGCGGTAGATCACTACTTCGCTGCCGCCCGCCTTGAACGTGCCGCGTGTACCAAATGTATCAACCCGTGTCGCCATAACCTGACCTTTCCATTCGCTGACTGATCGGAAACGACTGCGCTCATGCGGAGCGCCTTCACGCTGCCAACAGAAATAAGCAGCCTCAAAAAGCCGCTAATACACACACATCTATTGCTAGACGCATTGACGGGTACACATTCTACCCAAAACGCGCCCGACTGTCAGGGTGTGACCGGAATCAAGCCCCGCGTCTCCAGCCAGCGCAAAAGGGTCGCTACCGACTGCTCCGCCGATTCCAGATCGGTGCAGATGTGCAGATCAGGATTTTCCGGCGCTTCATACGGGTCATTCACGCCTGTGAAGTTGGGAATCTCGCCCGCCCGCGCTTTGGCGTACAGCCCTTTGGTATCCCGCGCTTCGCAGACGGTCATCGGCGCGTCCACGAACACTTCGATATAGTTGGTCGTCTCGCGCCGGATCATGGCTCGCGTTTCGCGGTAAGGCGAGATGAAGGCCGCCAGCACCGCCACCTGATTGCGGCTGAGGAGCTTCGCCACGAACGTCACCCGTTCGATGTTCTTATCGCGGTCTTCCTTCGAGAAGCCTAAATCGCGGGTCAAACTCTGGCGCACCGTATCGCCGTCCAGCCGTTCCACGCGCACGCCGCGCTGCTGCAATTCCGCTTCAATCGCCTTCGCCAGCGTGGTCTTACCCGCGCCGGAAAGCCCCGTGAACCACAATACAAAACCGGGATGCTCGATCATGAAGAAGCCGCCTCCTCTGGCGGAATGCTCATTTAGATGCCGATGATGGCGCAGGCGCATAAGCACGCATCAGCACGCGGCTGACTTCGGGACGGGTGAACTCCAGCGGCAACAGTTCGCCCGCCGCCAACCGTGCGCGCACCTGCGTGCCACTGAGGTGCAGCCATTGGCTGGAGTCGTGGGGGCAAGTTTTGGCGGTCACGATCTGTCCACAGGCATGACAGTGAAAAGCATGTTCAAACAGCAGCGGCGTAATGCCGATTTCGGCGGGGTCGAATCGCTCGAAAATGCGCTGCGCGTCATACGTGCCGTAGTAGTTCCCCACACCCGCATGGTCGCGCCCCACAATGAAATGGGTACAGCCGTAGTTCTTGCGGCACAGCGCATGGAAAATGGCCTCTCGTGGGCCAGCATAACGCATGGCCGCCGGGAACGCCGCCAGCAGCACCCGCCCCGCCGGATAATAATGTTCCAGCACGGCATGATAGCTTTCGACGCGCACCGCCGCAGGCACGTCGTCCGACTTGGTTTCGCCCACCAGCGGGTGCAGCAGCAGCCCGTCCGCCATCTCTAGCGCACACTTCTGCAAGTACTCATGAGCGCGGTGAATCGGGTTGCGCGTCTGGAAGGCCACAATCCGCCGCCACCCGCGCTCCGCAAACAGCGCACGGGTCTGCGCCGGTGTGTAGTCAATGTCAGGGAATGGGGGTTGAGGTGCGTGCAACAACCACACCGCACCCGCTAGATAGCGATCCCCCTGCGCCAGCACCCGCGCCACGCCGGGGTGTGCAGCGTCCGTCGTGCCGTACACCTGTTGCACTTCGGTCATCCGGTCATAGGTGTAGATGTCGGATAGTTCCAGCAACCCGACAAGCTGTCCGGCAGAATCCAGCAGCGCCACATCGCCGCCCACCGTCAAGCGTTCCGCTTCTAGCACCGTCACCGGCAGCGTGATCGGGATGCTCCACACGAGGCCGTCCGCCAGCCGCATCTCCGACACCACCCGCGCATAATCCGCCTGCCCCATGAAACCCGTCAGCGGGCTGTATACGCCCGTAGCAATCAGTTCCAGATCGGACAGCGACAGTTCGGAGAGGCGCACATGCGGCGCAGACGCAGCCCGCGCCCGCAGCGCACCGGCCTCGCTGCCCTCCGCACACAGGCGGTTCACCAGTTGACCGCCATGTGGCGGGATCGTAGATACCGGGGACACCTGCTCAGTCATAGCGATTCTATCCCTCGTTCGCCTTACGCCTAGATAATCCGCTGCCCAAACAATCCGGCGGCCAGTTCAACGGCCACCAGTGCCGTCCGGTTGCGCTCATCCAGAATCGGATTCACTTCGACCAGATCGAGCGATTGCACCCGCCCATCATCCGCCAGCATTTCCATAATGAGGTGCGCCTCGCGGATAGTCAGACCACCGGGGACTGCTGTCCCCACACCGGAAGCCACCATCGGGTCAAGGACATCCATATCGAAGCTGACATGAATCGCATCCACATTCCCCAGCGCCCGCAGCGCCGCCCGCATCACATCCGCCATGCCGTTCTCGTCCACATCGCGCATGGTCATCACACGCACACCCACATCCCGCAGGGCGCGTTTCTCCTCCACATCCAGATCGCGCACACCGATGAGTACCACCTGATCGGGTTGCAACATTTTGTCACCGATTCGCAGCGGCGGCGGACAGCGCCCCATCAACGCAGCCAGCACCATGCCATGCACATTCCCCGAAGGGCTGATGTCCGGCGTGTTGAAATCGCCATGCGTATCCACCCACAGCACGCCCACCCGTTCAGCGCGGGTCAATGCCCCCGCCACCGTCCCTAGCGCCATGCTGTGATCGCCACCTAAAAAGATCGCCCGTTCGCCGGCCTGTATGGTTTTGCACATGGCATCGTAAATATCACGGCACACGTCCGCGATGGCCTGTGCATTATGCGCGTTGGGAATCTGCATCAGATGGCGAATTTCTTCCACGTTCGGCACATGGATGTTGCCACCTTCGCGCACGGTCAGCCCTAGTCGTTCCAGACGGCTATCCAGCCCTGCGTAACGAATCGCGCTCGGCCCCATATCCACGCCGCGCCGGTTCTGCCCCAAGTCCATCGGTACGCCATAAATACGAACAGGTGGAGGAAGGAATGTTGACATGAGGATATCCTCTTGCTGATCGGGAAGGTCTGCCAAGCGTCCGACGATGCGGGGCAGCTTTCAGCCGGTAATGACAACGATCGGGATGGGGATTTGACATATCCCCCTATTCAGTGTCGCCCTCGGCGCGATTAAAGCGAATACCAATACTGGTCAGCACAATACTTAGCGCATACAGCACCAGCAGCGGAACCATTACCAGCGCCATGTTCACCGGGTCAATGGTCGGTGTAATCAGCGCGGCAGCTACCGATGACCCCACCACCGCGACACGCCAGTTGCGGATGAGCGTGCCGGGAGTAACAAACCCGATGAGCGACAGCACGAAGAAAATTAACGGGGTTTCAAACGCCACGCCCATCCAGAACAGAAGCGAGGTCACAAAACTCAAATAGAGTTCAGGTGTCCATTCCGGCTTAAAGAGCGTGGGCTGGAAGCTCTCCAGAAAGCCGAGCGCAGGCGGAATCAGCAAGAACCATGCAAAGGCCACGCCCACCAGAAACAGAAGCGTAATCGGGGGGATGGAATACAACAGAACGCGCCGTTCGCGCTTGGTCAACCCCGGCACCACGAACATGAGAATCTGATAGGTCATGATCGGAATGGCGATGATGCCACCGATGAGGAGCGATACGCGGAAATACTCGACTACGCCGCTGGTCGGCCCCAGTGTGGTGAACGGGCGACCATAGGGCTGCTGCAAGTATTCGAGAACCGGTGTGGCGAAGAACACGCCCACAATCGTCCCGAATACCAGCGAGAAGATGGCTTTGGTCAACCGCTGCCGCAGTTCATCCAGATGATCCCACAGGGTCATCCGCGAACCTTCCAATTCGGGACTTTCTACGTCAGCATTCACCGGAGGGGTCTTAGGTGCGGTCGGTTGGCGGCTTGGGAGGTTGAGCTTCGGTTGCATGATCTTCCTCATCTCCGGTGTCAGTGGGCTGCGGCACGATAGCAGCACGCAGAGTTGCGGGTGCCGCGCCCAGCAAAGACGCAAGCACACCGTTGACGAACCGCGTTGAGCCGTCTGCGCCAAATAAATTCGCCATTTCAGTAGCTTCAGCGATGATAACACTCAAAGGCGTGTTGGGGTAAGCGGCAAATTCGTACAAGGCCATCCGCAAAATGGTACGGTCAACGATTGAAAGTTGATCCAGAGGAAAATCAGTCGCAAACGGTTGAATGTGGCGATCTAAGGTTCGGGATGTGTTCACGACGCCCGTCACCAAGCTCTGCATAAAGCGCGTTGATTTGGGGGAGAGCTTATTCTCGATCAAATGCGAGTTGATGGCTGTACCCACCGCATGATGAGCGCAATCCACTTCATACAGAATTTGAAGGGCAGAATGACGGGCGATACTACGTTCATCCTCAGTAGGAGGGTGTGTAATATCTTCCCGCGCCACAATTTCCACATCATCCCCACCGAAATCAGGCAAATCAGTCAATGCTATACACCTTGAGCAATCATCATTTTCGGTCAGAGTGTACAACAGAACCGAACGCCTGCCTAGAATCAAGGGAGCAAAATAGAATCCGGACTGCGGGTTTCCGGTTCACGCCAGCGGTCTTCATCCTGCACAGTAAACCACAAATTCAACTGGGCGCACACTTCGGCGCTCAAAAGAAAAATCGCGGCGATGATATATGCCCACAATAACAGGACTATCGCGGTGGCAATACCGCCGTAGATAAACTGAAAATTGGCGACCCCGCTGGTGTACCAGATGAAACCGGACTTCGCCAATTCCCATCCGATTGCCCCCAGAATCGCCGCCGGCCACACTGCATCCCAATGCACATAGCGGGCTGGCACGTAGCGGAACAGCAGCGCGAAAATGACCATGTTCAGCCCCAACGGCAGGAACACCGTCCCGATGGTCAGCCATGAGCTAGGCTGACCGAGCAAGGAAGCCGTAATGAGCCGCAGCACCGCCGAGGTGAGGAACGACGCCGTGACCAGCACCACGAGGATGAACGTCATGAACACGGCGACCAACCGCTGCCGCCACAGGCTGCGGCGGGCTGGCACCGCGAAAATAATATCGAGCGAGGTGGTGACGTTGGAAAACAACCCTAGCGCCGACCACACCAAACCAATGAGCGCGATCGCGGTGAACGAATCGCTCTGCTGAATCGCTTCGGCGACATTGGTTTGCAGCAGCGTCACCGTATCCGGCGGCAGGAACATGCTCAAAGCGTTCGCAAGCTGTTCCTGCGCCGCCACCGGCCCCAGCACACGCCCGACGCCCACCGCCAGCAACAGAGTCAGCGGAAAAACCGAAAAAATCGCATAATAGGCCAGAGCCGCCGCTTGCCGCAGACCTGACCCCGCAAAATTGATAACGGCCTGCCGTACATAGCCGGGCAGTTCACGGGCTTCGGGGGTCTGGTCATGCCACCAACGGCGGATTCGTGCCATCATCATTCAACTCTTTAGAACCTTAATCGCAGGATACCCGTATGCTACAAGCCATCATTTTCGACTTCGGCGGCGTCTTTATGAAAACCACAGATTACCAGCCACGCCACCAGTGGGATCACCGACTCGGCCTTCCCCCCGGCAGCGTCGAACGCATTGTACACGGGAGTGAAAGCTGGCGTGCCGCCCAAAAAGGCCAACTTTCGATGGAGTCGTACTGGCAAGATGTAGCTCAACAACTTCACCTGACCGCCGATGAGGTGCGCCAACTGGCGGACGACTTCTACAGCGGCGATTCGCTGGATAGCGCATTGGTTCAGATCGCAAAAAGCCTACGCGAACGCGGCCTGCGTGTGGCGCTACTCAGCAACGACGGGCCGCATCTCCGTCACAAACTCGACCATCTCGGAATCACTGACCTTTTTGATCCACTGGTCATCTCCGCCGATATTGGCGTGATGAAACCGGATGCACGCGCCTATCAAGCCGTCCTCGACCTACTGGGCTGCCGCCCCGACGAAACCCTGTTTATTGACGATATGCCAGCCAATATCGAGGGCGCACAAGCAGTTGGAATGAATGGTATCCAATATACCACACCCGCGTCTTTGCAAACGGCTCTGAACAAATGGCTGCCCGCGCCGCCACGCCAACAAACATGACTTGTGCTACTATCGTGAACAAACAGCTTACAACTTGCAGCAGAGGAGATAGATTGGAATGGGTACATTAACCGTACAAGACATTCTAGCGAAGCTGGGGCCGCGTCCGGGCATCGCGCTGGTGTGGGACATCTTCCTGTACCTCGTGTTTTTACTCGCGGTGATCGTCATGTTCATGCAGTCCGACAAGCAGCTCGTCCCGACCTTGATGGCGGGTGCTGTGGCAGCGATGGCGGTCATCGCCAAGCTGGATGTCCTCGCCCCGCGTGAATTCGGGTCGCTGATTATCAACGCGGGCATGTTCGTGCTGCCCATGATTATTGCGGGCATCACACAGGCCAAGAAATCACAGGTACCCTCTGTCATCTGTTCGGTCTTTGCGGGCCTGTACTTCTTCCTATTCTGGTTCGTCGCCCAACGCTAACCAACTTATTCCTACCCACACGCAATCATCCGGCGCAGCCTGTTTCACTCAGGTTGCGCCGGTTCGTTCTTGTCCCCCACCACCGAGAGAGACACCCCATCGGTGAAAAAATGAACTGTCCCCCAGTGATCCGTCCGGTATACGGGAACAGCGCCCAACAGCCTTAACACATCACCATCCGGGTCGCCCGCCTGATTCGCGGGGTCAGTCTGCACCACCGCCGCCGAGGGCTGCACCGCCGCCCAAAATGCCGCATTCAGCGAACGCGCCGCAGCATGTTTGGGCAGTTGCAGCACCGTCGCCAGCGGCCATTGCCCGCTATCCAGCAGCATTTCTTGCCCTTTCACGCTCAAATCGCCTGTCAGCAGAAAAGACACCTCGCCATAGGTCAAACGCAGCACCAGCGTCCCGTCATCCAGCGGTTCCGCGAGGGTGGGCGGCGTTTGCGGATTCAGCACTTCCAGCCGCACGCCGTCGCTGCTTTCCGCACGATAGCCCGCCACCACCGGCAGCAAACGATCCGCCAGCCTTCCGGTCATCTCCACATAGGCCGGTTCCAAATTGGGCTGTCCGTTGGTCAGCACCACGCCCACCGCGTAGCGATTGAACATTTCTGGCAGCGCCGCATAGTTAAAAGCGTCCGGCTGAGTCAACAGCAACGACTCGATCACCCGATCATTGAACGGCAAGCGGTCGCCAACCCCCGTGAGCAAGCGAGAAGGATACTGTCCGCCATCCACAAGAAAGTGTGCGCCGTCCGGCGTCTGAATCAGCACCGCATTAGAATGCCCCACATCCAAAAACCACACATGCAGCAGGCCATCCGGTCGGCTGATGATTACGGCCGCCATCAACACAATCACCAGCAGCGCTGCGCCTGCCGTCGTCACCAACACCCGGCGGCGGCGAACGAATGCCGCCAGCGCACGCAGTCCCTGCGGATGGACAACCGTCATCACCGCACCTCCAATCAGCAGCAGGTAGTAAAGCGCCACCCCCCGCGAATCCGCGCCGAATTTCACTTCTGCCAGCGGAATCTGCGCAAAAGCGCGAACCACACCCAGAGTCCAACCGAGCAGCACCAGATCGAGCCAGAACAGGAGTTGCGAGGCGGCGGGCAACAGCAGCGATACCAGCAGCGCCGCCAGCCCCATCAGCAGTAAATACGCCTGCACCGGGATCACCAGCAAATTCACGAACAGCGCCACTAGCGACAGCCGCTCAAACGCCAGCACGATGATCGGCAGCACAGCAATTTGTGCCGCCACCGAAATCACCAGCGGTTCAGCAAGGATGTCCGCCGCGAACGCCAGCGCCCGGCGCGGCAGCACCCGCGCCAGCCCGTACTGGAACACATGCCCCAACGGATCGGCCAGCACCGAGATGCCCAACGTTGCGAACAAACTCAGTTGGAAGCCCACATCCCACAGTACATTCGGGTTGATGGCCGCCAGCACAATCGTCGCAAATGCTAACGAAGCCGGTACGAAGGTGCGCCGCCGCAGCGCAGCGCCCATCACCAGCAAACTGCTCATCAGCGCCGCCCGCAGCACCGCCGGGGAAGCGCCCACCAGCACGGTATACAACAGCACCGTGATAATCCCCAGAAACGCAGCCCGCCGCCCCCGGATGTGCATCCGCGCCAGCAAGCGCATCACCACACCGCTGACCACCGCCATATTGAACCCGCTGATCGCAATAATGTGCGAAGCGCCCACGCGGTTGAAAGCGTCAGCCACATCCGGCGACAGGCTCCGGGCATCGCCGAGCAGAATACCGGAAAGCAGTCCGGCAGCGGGTTCTGGCAAACTGCGCACGATGTTGGTACGAGCGCGGTCTTTGAGCGTGAACAGCGCCGCCAGCAGCGGATTCCCTGCCTCTGTGCGAAGCACTTCGACACTGGCATGGCGCAGGATACTGTAGACCCCGCTGCGTGCCAGATAATCCGCGTAGGAAAAACCGTCAAAGCGCGGCGGCACGATGAGGTCGCCCGTCACCCGCACCACATCCCCGTAATGGATGCCAGTCTGATCGCGGGAAAGCTGAACGAGAACGGTGCCATCGGTGGGCAGGGTTTTTCCAGCACGGGTGACGGTTTCGGCCTGCACGCGCAGATCAATCCGTTCATCGCGGACATCCGGTTCAGCAACGACCACGCCTTCGAGGGTCATGCCGCCCATCTGGTTATAGTGGCTGATGTCCGCAGGGGGCGGCAACAGCGCAAACCGCAGCCCGCCGAGCGCGAAACCCAGCGCCACCCAACCCAGCGCCCGCCCCGGCGAGACATGCCGCGCCAACCGCAGTAGCGCCACAGCCAGCACCAGCGCCGCCAGCCACACAACCGCCGGATTCCGGGGCACACTGGCCGCCAGCAAAATACCCGCCACGCCGCCGAACACAAAATAAACGAGCCGCATAACGCCTGTCTATAACAAAAAAGGGTATCCGCAAATGGATACCCTGCTCAACACATCATAAACTCGACGCGAATCCTACTTCTTGTCGTCTTTCTTAGAATCGACAGATTGCGCCGGAATCTCATATTCAAAAGCCTGCCGATTCGTAGGCACCGGGAACTGTGCCGGAGGCTGCGGCTGCACCGCGCCATTGGCCGCCACTTCATTGATGCCGTTACGCACCACGCCCAACGCCCGCGACAACTGCTGTTCCATCCGCGCCAGTGTTTCCATCACATACTGATCGGCGCCGCGTGTGATGGCTTCGGCTTCCTGCCGCGCCTGCTCGACCAGATTGGCCGCACGGTTCTGCGCCGCCTGTACGCTGGCCTCGCGGTCAAGCTGCTGCACAGCCTGATCGCGTGCGGTCTGAATCATCCGCGCCGCTTCTTCGTTGGCCTGCGCCATAATGCGGTCACGCTGCGCCAGCACGCGGGATGACTTTTCGATTTCTTCAGGGATCGAAATGCGCATCTGGTCAATGATTTCGAGGGCGCGTTCCTCGTCAATCATCGTGAACTTGCTAAACGGCATGTGCCGTCCTTCATCAATCAATTCTTCCAGACGATCCACAAGATGCTGGATATCCATTAGCTTTACCCCTCCAAAACCGTTTCGGACGTCAGGAACAAACTGTTAATCCCGAATACTGATATTGTAATCAGAAACACCTTGATTTGCATGCAGTTCTGCAAAGCGCATCTTCAAGGCTTCAACCACAAAGGGCGGTGCCATATTAGAAACATCGCCACCTAGTTCAGCAATTTCGCGGATGGTGCTGGAACTGATATGAAGATGCTTTTCGTCGGTCATAATCGAGATGGTTTCAATTTCGGGAGCCAGCTTTTTGTTGGCTAAACCCATCCGAAACTCAAACTCGAAATCCGAAAACACCCGCAATCCTCTAATCAGAGCCATCGCCCCAACGTGTTGCGCATAGTTTACAGTCAAAACGGAGTAGCGCGCAACTCGTACATTCGTCATGTCCCGAAACGCCATTTCAGCCAGTTGCACACGTTCCTCAACGCTGAACAAAATGTTCTTCTTCGGGCGATCATAAATCGCCACGATCACCTCATCAAACATACGGGCAGCCCGTTGGGCGACATCAATATGCCCGTAGTGAATCGGGTCGAGCGAAGCCGGATATACAGCGCGGCGGATGATGCTCATACGTTAGCGCCCCTAACTCAAATCGGTTCGTTCATTGTGCAGTTGGCTCACGCGCTGCGCCAGCAAGCGGTGCTGCTCCTGCGCCAGATCAGGGTCTTCGGCGTAAATAGTCCGCGCCTCGCGCTGCGCCAGTTCCACCAAATGCGGCGTAATCTCACGCATCATATCAATGGTGCTGCCGCCGCTTTGCCGCGTCCCCACCAGATCACCCGCCCCGCGCAGTTTCCAGTCCATCTCCGCCAGCTTAAAGCCGTCATTGGTGGATTCCATAATCGCCAACCGCTGCTGCGCCTCTTCCAAGTTGGTATCCGAGAGCAGCAGACAGTACGAAGCATGTTCGCCGCGCCCCACGCGCCCCCGGAACTGATGCAGTTGCGACAGGCCGAAGCGATCCGCGCCCTCGATCATCATCACGGTGGCATTCGGCACGTTCACGCCCACTTCCGCCACCGAAGTCGTCACCAGCACTTGAATCTCGCCGCTGGCAAAAGCCGCCATCACCTCATCTTTTTCGGCGGGTTTCATGCGCCCGTGCAACAGGCCAACCTTGTGCCGGAAAAAGACCTTTTGCAGCCGATCATAGGCTTCTACGGCAGCAGGAGCTTCAATCGTTTCGGAAGCCTCCACCAGCGGATGCACCACGAACGCCTGCCGCCCTTCGTTCAACTGCGCTTCGATGAAGTTGTAGATGCGACTGCGTTCAACCGGCTGAATCACACGGGTTTCAATCGGGATGCGCCCCGGCGGCATCTCATCCATCACCGATAGATCAAGATCGGCAAAAATGGTCAGCGCCAGCGAGCGCGGAATCGGCGTAGCCGTCATCACCAGCAGATGCGGGTTGGTGGCCTTGCCGCGCAGCGCCTTCCGCTGTTCCACGCCGAAACGATGCTGCTCATCAATCACCGCCACGCCCAGATCGTTGAAGGTCACGCCTTCCTGAATCAGCGCGTGCGTGCCAATCACCACATCAATCGAACCGTCTGCCATGCCCCGGTAGATCGATTCGCGTTCGCTGGTCGAAAGCGCCCCCGTGAGCAGCGCCACCACTGGAGGCCGTTCACCCGGCATCTGCTTCAGCGTCGCGCTCACGCTGCGGTAATGCTGTTCGGCAAGGATGCTTGTCGGCACCATCAGCGCGGCCTGCTTGCCGTTCGCCAGTGCCAGCGCGATTGCCACCACCGCCACCGCCGTCTTGCCTGAACCGACATCGCCTTGCAGCAAACGGTTCATGGGGAGCGTGTTGGCAGCATCGCGGCGAATGTCGTCCACAGCGCGACGCTGTGCGCTGGTCAGCGGATACGGGAACACAGCGCTGATGAACCCATCCAAAAATTCATCGGATACCGTCAACGGCTGCGCCGGAACCGACTGCCATTGACGACGGTTCGCCAGCATTGCCAGTTGCAGAATTAGCAACCGATCGAACAGGTGGCGGTTTTTGGCGTGCGCCAGATGATCCCAACCTTCGGGGAAGTGCATCTGCCGCAGCGTCCAGCCCAGATCAGCCAGTTCGCAGCGTTCCAACGTGGCTTCCGGCACGAAATCCGGCACACGATCCGCCCAGTAGGTAACGGTGTTGCGCATGATCTTACGCATCACGCGCATACTCAGCCCTTCGGTCAGGCCGTACACCGGCACGATGCCTACCGTATGCAGATTCTCCACATCCATCGGCTCCCAGTCGGGATTGTTCATCTGCACCTGTCCACGCCACAGCGACACTTTGCCACTCAGGACAAGCTGCTGCCCCTTCTTGATGGTGCGGATGAGGAAATGCTGCCCGAAGAACGTCACAGCCATCCGGGCAGTCCCGTCATCCAGCACCATAAAGAAATCTTTGCGTCCGCCCTGTCCGGCGCGAACTTCAGCATGAACCACCGTGCCGATCACAGTTGAAGGGTTAATGTCATCTGGAATCAGCCGCTTGATTGTCCGCATGCGGGTGTAATCATCATGGCGGCGCGGGAAGTAGGTCAGCAGGTCTTCGATTTTCCGCAAGTCCAATTTTTCGAGCGTCCCGCCCATCGCCGGCCCCACGCCCTTGATGGTTGTGACCGATTCGCGCAGCCCACGCAAAATATCGTCGGCTTCTTCGGCGCTCAACACAGGCCGCGAACGGCGCGGCGGGCGTGCCAGATGCACGGGTTCGGGAATGTCGCGGACAGGCGGCTGATTGCGCCCGCCCTTCCCGCGCTGACGCGGCGAATCGTAGTCGTCGTAACCGTAGCCGCCGCCATCCCCGCCACGTTCGCTGAACTCACCGTTATCGCCATCATCGTCTTCATCCGACTGGGACGAACGCGAAGGCTTCTGCGGGCGTGGCGGCTGCGGAGGGCGCGGTTTCTGCGGCGAACGTTCGCCACGCGGTTCACGCTCCGGTTGCGACTCGCTGCGTTCGCCACGCGGCGGACGTTCCGGTTGCGATTCGCTGCGTTCACTGCGCGGCGGACGTTCCGGTTGGGACTCGCCACGTTCGCTGCGCGGCGGGCGTTCGGGTTGGGACTCGCTACGTTCGCTGCGCGGCGGACGTTCGGGTTGCGACTCGCTGCGTTCAACACGCGGTGGGCGTTCGGGTTGCGACTCGCTGCGTTCAACACGCGGCGGACGTTCGGGACGCGGTTCACGGCGCGGACGTTCGGGCGAACGCGGACGACGGTTCTCCTCTGATTCGGGGCGAGGCGGCAATTCACTACTTTCCGCATCCGGCGGCGGCGCTGTCTCGCTGACGGCGGGCGCAGGCGGCGCACGGAACTCCGGCGGGGGCGGAACCCGTCCGGTAATCCGGTCAAGCATGTAGTTAATTTTCGCCAGACGATCGTTCTTTTTATCCGCAACCTCATACTGGTGGAGCAACCCGAAAAGCTCATCCACTAAAAGATGATGCTCCGGTTTACGGGCTTGCTGGTGAGCATCAGCGCTCCACTTCTGGCTGAACTCACCGCCTAACCCGCCAATCACGGCTGAGTTTTTGCAGCCCTGCTCGCGTTCCAGTTTGAGGATTTTGACTAACGTTTCGAGTGCTGAAGGCATAGCGAAATTATGATCTCCGGCTTTGCCGCAGGGTGGCGACACCCAGCGCCTTCGGTCCGATATGCGTCCCAATAACAGGGGTAGCGTTCACGATAAACAACTGCGAGGGCAGCACATCTGCCAGCAGGGACTTCATGCGATCCACACCTTCCATATTGTTCGTATGGAGGAGGGTCAATTTTTCGAGAGGCGCTTCGGCGCGCACCAGCTCCACCAGTTTCTCGATGGCCTTCCCAAACGTTCGGACGCGGGCGATAGACTGGATCGCGCCGCCTTCCGCGTTCACAATCGGCTTGATCTGCAAGAGCGCGGCGGCGCTGGCAGCCGCCCAACCCACCCGGCCGCTGCGCCGTAAATATTCCATTGTCTCCGGCACAGCATACACCTTGATCCGCTGCTGCGCCTGCCGGATGGCCTCTAGCACAGCGGCGACATCGCCAGAAGCAGCGGCCTCGGCACCAGCCAGCACTTGAAAACCCAGCCCCATGCTCAACGTGCCGCTATCCAGCAAGGTCACACGATCTTGCGGCAGGTCAATCGCGCCCAAGCGAAAGGCGTTATGGATACCACTGAGCGCCGCCGGTACGGTGAGCATGACAATATGATCTGCCTCGGCAAAGACCCGCTTGATGATCTTCTCGGCTACAGCAGGCGGCGGCGCAGAGGTCGTCGGCTGCGAAGTCATCCCCGGCATCTGCTCATAATAGAGCTGCCGGTCGAGTTCCAGACCGTCATCGGCGTAACTCTTGCCCCCATAATTCACATAGGCCGGGACAACGCCGATCTGGTACTGACGGATGTATTCCGGGGGCAAATCGCATGTGCTGTCCGCAATCAGTCGGATGGTTTTAAAAGTCATCGTCATCCATCGCTTCAAATTCTTTTTCAAAGACCACCACACCCGTCGCGTCCAACCCGACAAGCGCCGCCATCGTGGTGCTGTACATCATAAAAGGGACAAACTGTCCGGCGAAATCCACCGCCAGCCGATCTTGCACCATGCGCGTTTGCTCGGTGATGTGCGATTTGTGCTGCAAAATCACCACTTCATCCACATCCGCAAACTCCACCACAAATTCCACCAGCCGGTCTACCGCCTGCGCCCGTGTGCGAACCTTTTCCATCACGGTCAAGTATCCATGTTCGACGCTCAAAAACGGCTTAATCCCCAGAATAGTACTCAACACGCCACGGGAAGGCGTCATCAGCTTGTTCTGGAGCAGGTACGGGATATTCTCCACGCTGTAAATGGTATACACGCGCTCAATCGCGCCGCGAACGATGCGAACCACATCATCGAGGTTCTTTTCTGTTTCGGCGGCGGTGGCGGCCACTCGCACCAGAATCCCCTGTGCGGCGCATAAGGTCTGCGAATCGATCACCACAATCGGGCAATGCCCCGAAAGCTGCCGCGCCGCCGCCAGCCCATTCTGGTAACTCTTGAACATCTCGCGGCTGGCATGGATCGAGATAATCGCGTCCGCCCCCTGCGAAGCACGGGTGAAGGCTTCCACAAAGTCGGCTTCCGTCGGCGAGGCGATGACCGGCGCATACGGTTGGGAACCAATCTGGCGCAGGGCTTCTTCCAGCGGCAGATCAATCCCATCCCGATAGGTTTTACCGGCAAAGGTCAGCCGGTTGGGAACAACCATCACCGAAGGATACTGCTGAAGAAAATGCGGTGTGGTGAAATGCACGCAGCTATCTGTAACGATCTGAACGTTCATCATTCAATACTGAGGATGTATGGATAAAGCGGTTGGTCGCCGTGAACCATTTGGATCTCCTGATCGGGATAGCCATCAGCAATCGCATCCACAACGGCCTGCGCGTCCGCCTGCGTCACTGAGTCCCCATAGTATACCGTAACCAACTCCTGTTTGTCCGTACCGGCTTTTGCCAGCAGGTCAAAAATGACTGCGTTGGCCTGTTCAGCGGTCGAAACAAGGCGATCATCCAGCAAGCCGATGTACTGCCCTTCGGACACAGCCACGCCGTCCACCGTGACGGAGCGCGTGGCGCGTGTCACTTCACCCGTGCGCACCGCGCTCACAGCGGCGGTCATGATGTCCACCAGCGCGGAAAAATCGCTGTCGCCATTGTTTTCCGAAAAGGCAAACAACGCCGATACCCCCTGCGGCAGCGACCGACTCGGCACGACGCGCACCTCTTTCTCGGTCAGAATATCAGCCGCTTGCCGTGCGGCCATCAAGATATTCGGATTATTGGGCAGCAAAATGACCTGCGTGTTTGGCAGGTCGCGCACCGCTTCCACAAAATCCTCGGCGCTGGGGTTCATCGTCTGCCCGCCCAGAATAACGCAGCTCGCGCCAAGATCATCGAGGAACATTCGCCGGAACCCCTCCCCTACAGCCACCGTCACCACCGCCACCCCTTCAACGGGATTGCAGAATTTGTTCTCCCGAATCTGGCGGGCTTTCACATAATCCTGATACTGGCGCTGCATGTTCTCGACCACCACATCATCCAGTTGAACCCCCTGCCCGATGGCATAACTGATCGGCTGACCGGGGTCATGCACATGCACATGCACCTTGATGAGCCGTTCGTCACCCACCACCAGCGTAGACCAGCCCATGCCCGCAATCGCAGCACGCACCGCATCCACATTCAACCCGGTACCGCGCATCAAGAACTGCACATCGTAACCGTAGCCTTCTTCATCATCTGGCAGCAGCGCATTCTGCCAACCGGACGGACTCACCACCGCGCCGATTTCGACGGCTGCCATCTCCTCGCCTTTAAGGGAGCGCAGCATCCCCTCGATCATGAACGTCCAGCCCTGTGCCCCAGAATCCACCACGCCTGCTTCTTTGAGGCGCGGCAGCAGTTCAGGCGTTTGGAGCAGCGCCGTGTGTGCAGCTTCCACCATGACCGTGAACAGTGCCACAAGATCAAGGCCGCTGCCAGTGCGGTGGTGAACGGCCTCGGACGCAGCACGCATCACCGTCAGGATCGTACCTTCAACCGGCGCGGGAACGGCTTGATAAGCACGTTTGACCGCCATCTCGCAGGCCGCAGCAAATGCCGCCGCATCAAACGACTGGCGATCCGCCAACGCCTCTGCCAACCCGCGCCACCACTGCGACAAAATCACGCCGGAATTACCCCGTGCGCCCAGCAAAGCGCCTTCCGCTACAGTACGCGCCACCACACTCACCGCCAATTCGCTAGAGGTGGTGATAGCGTCATAAGCCTTTTGCAAGGTCAAACACATATTGGTGCCGGTGTCGCCATCAGGAACCGGAAACACATTCATCCGGTTCACCATGTCCTGATTCTTTTTCAACCAGTTCAAGCCACCCGCAGCCAACCGCTTGAGCAATGGCCCGTCACATACTTCGACTGAATTGTTATCCACCATCCGAACATCCCCGCTAAATTCCGAATAACAAGACCCCCAACCTGCGAAGAAAATGGCGCCACCCTTGCACCGACATCGGCGTTATGGTAGCATTCGACCCATTCTGAAGGATTATATCACCCTTAGAGGTAAGATTATGGCTGTCTGCGAAACTTGCGGCAAAGGCCCTATGTTCGGCAACCGTCGCAGCCACTCGCTGCGCGCCACGCGGCACAAGTTCAAGCCCAATCTCCAGAAGGTTCGCGTGATGGAGAAGGGTGTTTTCGCCCGCAAAACCCTTTGCACCAAGTGCATCAAGGCTCTGGCGAAGATTTAAATCACGAGTTGCAATCAAGAGAGAGCCGGTTAGACCGGCTTTTTCGATTCAATAACGGCACGCAGCTTATCCATGCCGGCCTGCACGCTGTACTTGGACGAGAACACGGCGCTACCCGCCACCAGTATAGTCGCTCCGGCGGCCACACAGGTCGCAGCAGTATCCACATTCACCCCGCCGTCCACTTCAATATCCATCTCGTGCCCAATGGCTTTCGCCATTTCGCGCAACTGTGTCACTTTACGCATGGTTTCCGGCAGGAATGCCTGCCCGCCAAAACCGGGGTTGACGGTCATCACCAGCACCGCATCCACCAGATGCAGCACTTCCGATAGCACACTAGCGGGCGTGCCGGGGTTGAGTACCACTTCCGGCTTGCAGCCCAGCTGCCGGATGGTTTGCAGCGTGCGGTGCAAATTCAAGCACGCCTCGTAATGCACGCCGAGGGTGTTTGCGCCGGATTGAGCAAAGGTGGAAAGCATGTGGTCAGGTTCCACCATCATCAGATGCACATCCAGCGGCAACGCGGTAACTCGCCGCACCGCCTCGATCACCAGCGGCCCCATCGTGATATTGGGCGCAAAGCGTCCATCCATCACATCAATATGAATTTGATCGGCTCCGGCTGCTTCGGCCTCCCGAATCTGGTCGCCCAAACAGGTGAAATCCGCCGCAAGTATCGAGGGCGCGATCTGAATCTTGTTGCTCACAAAAAACCTTCCTTCCGCAAAATGCTTAGGCACAAAACACGCTTCTGCCCATCAACCAGCCCATCCCTACCCAATTCAAAGTGAACCGTCAATGCGCTATACTAAACGCACGATTGGCACAGGATGAAAGGGAATTATAACCTATGGAATACCGAAAAGTAGGTCAATGGGGTTTAAAAGTCAGCGCCATTTCGCTAGGCGCATGGCTCACTTATGGCAGCGATCGCGTGGCGCAGGAAACTGCCATTCAGTGCATCCGTACCGCGATTGAAAACGGGGTCAACTTCATTGATGTGGCGGATATTTATGCGCGGGGTCAGGCCGAAGAAGTGGTGGGTGAAGCGATCAAAGGCTACACCCGCAGCGATCTGGTCATCAGCACCAAAGCCTTCTGGCCGATGAGCGACAACGTGAACAACCGGGGTCTGTCGCGCAAGCACATCGTTGAGTCGGTCAACGCCTCGCTCAAGCGGTTCGGCACGGACTACGTGGACATCTTCTTCTGCCATCGTTTCGACGAAAATGTGCCGGTGGAAGAAACCGTCCGCGCCATCGAAGACCTGATCCGGCAGGGCAAAATCCTGTACTGGGGAACCAGCATGTGGAATGCCAGCAACATCACCGAAGGCGTGGCGGTGACAAAAGCCCTGAACGCCAACCGCCCGATTGTGGAACAACCGGAATACAACATGCTCGACCGTCAGTTCGTGGAAACCGGGCTGGAAACGGCGCTGGAACGCGCCGGCATGAGCATGGTCGTGTGGAGTCCGCTGGCGCAGGGCATCCTGACCGGTAAGTACAACGACAGCATCCCGAACGACAGCCGCTACCACAGTGTCGAATGGTTCAAAGATCACCTAACGCAGGAAAAGATCGAAAAAACGCGGCAAATTTCCGCGCTGGCCGCCGAAATGGGAACCACTACGGCGGCGCTGGCTATCGCGTGGGTACTCAAAAACCCGCTGGTCGCCAGTGCGATCACCGGCGCGACCAAAATCTCGCAGGTGACGGAAAACCTGAAGGGGCTGGATGTCAAAATCACGCCGGAAATTGACGCCAAAATCGAAGCCATTTTGCAGAACAAGCCCGTTGTGAAAAAGTACGCCTAAGCTGAATCGGTGCGGGGCGGATGATATGTCCGCCCCGCAATGGTTCTAGTACCCCAGAACAATGTGCGGCTTGTACGGGGCTTCGAGGTAAGCCATATCGTCGCTGCTCAACTTGATTTTCATGGCAGCGATGGCTTCTTCCAAATGGGGCATTTTGCTGACACCGATGATCGGGGTGGTCACATCGGGTTTGTGCAGCATCCACGCCAGCGCGATCTGCGCGTTGGACACACCGTACCGCTTCGCCAGTTCAATCACCCGGTCGAGCGTTTCAAAATCGTTGTCCTGATAGTACATGTGATGGGCAAACCCGTCACTCTTGGAGCGCGGAGTTTCGCCACCTTTGTCACGGGTGCGGTTGCCTGCCAGAAAACCGCGTGCCAGTGGACTCCATGGGAAGATGGCGATGCCTTCTTCACGGCACAGCGGGTTCATTTCGCGTTCTTCTTCGCGGTAGACCAGATTATAGTGATTCTGCATACTCACGAAGCGCGTCCAACCGCGCTGGTCAGCCAGATAGGTCGCTTTGGCAAACTGCCACGCCGCCATGCTGGAAGCGCCGATGTAAAGCGCCTTGCCCGCTTTCACCACATCATGCAGCGCCTCCATCGTTTCCTCGATGGGCGTTTCCGGGTCCCAGCGGTGAATCTGGTACAAATCCACATAATCCATCTGCAAGCGTTTCAAAGAGGCGTCAATCCCCTCGAAAATATGCTTGCGCGACAACCCGGACTGGTTCGGCTTGTCGCTCATTGCGTTAAATACTTTGGTCGCCACCACCACTTCATTACGCGGGATGCCCTTCAGCGCCCGCCCCAGTACCGCCTCACTCTCGCCTAACGAGTAGATGTCGGCAGTATCGAAAAAGTTGATTCCGTGTTCGAGCGCCCGAAAAATAAAAGGGCGGCTGGTTTCCTCATCCAGCACCCAATCCCGCCACTTCGGGGTTCCATAAGTCATGCAGCCCAGACAGAGGCGCGAAACTTTTAGGCCGGTATTGCCAAAACGTACATATTCCATTTCTATCCCCTCTTATGCGCCTCCGGGAATGTCCCGGGAACGGATAACCGCCGATTTCAATTGCCCGCAACCCGCGTTGATGTCAATCCCGCGCCGCACCCGCACGGTCGCGGTCACACCGTAGCCAGCCAGTGCCGCCGCAAAGCGGTCAATACGTTCGGTAGCCGAAGGGCCAAGTTCAAAGCCTCCGGTCGGGTTGAGTGGAATGATGTTCACATGACACAGCATCCCTTTCAGCAGTTTACCAAGCGCCTGCGCTTGTTCAAGCGTATCATTCTCGCCCTGAATAGCCGTCCACTCGAACGAGATGCGACGTCCGGTCTTTTCGATGTAGGTGTGGCAGGCTTCCATCAATTTTTCCAGCGGCCAGCGTTTGTTGACGGGCAGCAGCACATCGCGTTCCTCGTCGGTAGCGGCGTGCAAACTGATCGCCAGCTTCACCTGTAAGCCCTCGTCCGCGAAACGTAAAATCTGCGGGACAAGGCCAACTGTACTCACCGTAATGTGGCGAGCGCCGATGCCTAAATCATCCATCAGGCGGCGAACCGCTACCAGCGCCGCCTCGTAGTTATGGAACGGTTCGCCCATGCCCATAAAGACCACGTTGCTCAACCGTTCGCCCTGCCCTTCCAGATCACGGGCGAACAACAGGGCTTGCTCAAATATCTCGGTGGCGGTCAGATGACGCGCAAAGCCCATCTGTCCGGTGGCGCAAAACACGCACCCCATCGCACAGCCGGCCTGTGTCGAAATGCAAGCCGTGCGGCGGTCATCGTCATAAATCATCAGCACCGCTTCGATCAGTTGCCCGTCCCGCAAGCGGTAGAGGCGCTTAACCGTTCCATCCGCGCTGACTTCCTCGGCAGCCACTTGCAACGTGCCCAACTGTGTTTCGCTCTCCAAACGCTCGATCAGCGTCCGGGGCAGATTCTTCATTTGCGAAACCGCCGACACACGATGCTCATACAACCACGACCAGATTTGCTTGGCACGAAAGCGCGGCTCGCCCCACTCTGCCAGCAATTTTCCCAGTGCATCCAAATCCAATTCGTACAGGTTAATCATCAAAACCTCTTAACGCCGCCGGAATAAACTCAGCAGCAGGACAATAATCGCCACCAACAGCGCCGCACCCATCACCAGCAGCGCCGCACTGCTATAGCTACTCGCGGCGGCGGGCGGCGGTGCATCCAAACTACCGGGCGGGCGCGGTGTCACGGTGACGGGCGCGAGCGTTCGGGTAGATGTGGGCGTGAAGGTGGGCAGCGGGGTAAACGTCAGCACGCCCGTCACGGTAGCGGTGGGTGTGAGCGTGGGGGTGGCACTGGGCGTAAGGGTGGCAGTGGGCGTGGCGGTGCGCGTGACCGTCGGGGTCGCAGTAGCAGGTGCGTACAGGTTCAGCCCAAACGCCGCCGGAGCGCCGCTGGTAAACAACCAGCGCCGGAGATCAGGCAGCAGCGCACTCAAGGCGCGTCCGGTGCTGGACTCATACGCAGCATCAAACGATCCGGCGCTTTCCAATGACCGCGCCAGTTGGATCACACGATCAATGCCGGACTGCGCCGCGATATACAGCACCATGCCTTCGCTCTGCGCATGCCAGAGATCACGATTGGCAGCCGACTCCGGCGGTTGGCGCATTACGTCCAGCGAAAGCAGGCTGCCGGTGCGTGCCACCGCCGCCAGCGTCCCATACGAGTTGAGGTTGCTGGCAGGCAGGTATAGGCTCTGAATGCCGTTCAAGAACCATGCAGGAACATCTTTGCCAGCCCATGCCGGTTGGTAGAAACGGTCTACGAGTTGACGGGTGATTTCAGCCTGAAGGTTGGCAGTCGTCACGGTTGGAACGCGCACCAGCGTGCGCTTACTCACCCGCAGCAGTTGATCGGCCATTTGCAGATCGCAGGTTTGCTCGATGCCTGTAACCAGCCCCCGCGCTACCCAATCGCCAGTGTCCGACTGCACACAACCGGGCGGGATGGACTGGCTCAGTTCGTCGGGATACACCATCACCTGAAGCACGGGACTCGTGCCGAGGTCAACCGCCAATCGTTCGTAAACAGGCCGCAGCGTGCGCCGCAGCGTAGCCACAATCGCCTGCGTATCCGCGCTCACATCGGGCAGCGTCAGGCTAAAGGAGGGATTCACCGCCTCATCCACAATCCACGTTACACGACCATCCGCCATCACAAGCGAATCGTCAATGCGGGCAGTCTCGCTCTGCGTTGTCAACACGTCCCAGCGGTAGCGAATAGTACTGAACAGCGGCGGCGGCGCGGCGGCGGGCAACACATAGGTATAAGCCAGTTCCGCATAAGGCGCACGAACCACCAGCGAGTCCTGCAAATTCATGTCCAGCACCACCGGATCGCCGGATTCGGGGATGAGGGTCAGCCGCGCCAAAGCCACTTCCGCCCCAAGCCGCCCCAACGCCACAGTGAAATGCAGTGCCTGCGGATAAAGCACCTCGCCTGTCCAGCTCAGGATATAGTTCTGCTCAGGCTGTGCCGTGCGGGTCGGCGCATCCTGCGCAACCGTTCGCCCCGCCAGCAGCAACCAGATAACCACGATGAGGTGCGCCGATCGGTGTCCTTTTACCCTCACTGCGACCCTCCTATTGCGCCGGCAACCAGAATCGCCAGCGCCAACACGATGAAGTTATAAGTGAAATGGGCAATTATCGAAGCAGTGGTACTGTGCCGATTCCGTAGCCATCCCAGCCCCAAGCTGACCGCGAAGATAATCAATGTCACCGGAGTAAAGCTATATTGAATATGTGCCAGCGCGAAGAATAGACTGCTCAACCCCAGACCAAACACAGGCTGAAGCGCCCCCCGAAACAGAATTTCTTCACTGACCGCCGCCGATGATGCCAGAAACAGCGCCAGTGGGATCGTCGCAAAAATCTGCCCGATCTGATCCGAGGCCGCACTCTGCTGAGCAATCTGCTCTGGAGGCGCAAAAAAATACCACAGTTCGACCATCATCATCTGCCCGATATACAATCCGATTCCAATGCCGATTCCCCACTTCAAATCGGACACGGTGGGCAACCGCAAGCCTAAACGCTGCGCCGTCTGTTTCCAATCGCGCCGGATAACAAGCCCCACCCCCAACAACGCGGCTACGATCATCAACACCGTCTGAAAGACCTGCGGGCCAAGTGCCGCCCCATCGGACTCGATTTGCTGCGCCAGCCCGGATAACCCGCCCACCAGTTGCAATTGACCAATTGTGACCGAAACAAAGCACAACGCCAGCACCAGCGCCACCTGATGCACGCCTGAATACGGATTATAGTTCGCCTCATGCCCCGCTAGAGGGCGCACCCACCTGCGTGCGGACTCATGCCGGGTGGTGCGAACGCAAACAATCGTGATGACCAGCGCCAGCACCAAATTGACCAGCGCCCCAGTGGTATCTACCGACGGCAGCGCAGTATTCGCTTCTGACAGGATTTCGCTCGACTGGCCTAAGAACGCCGTCAGTAAAATGAGGAAGGCGTATAGGAAATTGACTGCGGCAACCGCGTACAACATCCAGCGCACAACCTTGCTGCGCTGAAGAACGAACGTAGCAAGCGCCTGCCCGCTGTCGGGGGTCATCAACGCCAGCGCCATATCGTATTGATTGGCGCTATAAATCAAATAACCCACCCCAAAAAGCACAAGGACGCTGAAAATGATATTTGAATAATCCATGCTGGGTTTGCCACCGGACTCGCCAATGTGTTTATGATAGCACAGGGGAACGAGAAAAAATCCGCAAAATGGATCGTCGTATACAAACAAACAGGGGGCCGAAGCCCCCTGCACTGATCTCCCTGCTCGACTCGCGGATTACTCGACTTTGGGAACCAACAGACCATACCCGCCTGCCGAACGCTTGTAAAGCACATTCATCGCGCCCGTCTCGGCATTGAAGAACACGAAGAAGCTGTGCCCCAGCAGTTCCATCTGCTCAATGGCCTCGGCCTCATTCATCGCAGACACCTCAACCGACTTGCGGCGCAGAATGGCTGCGGCTTCGGCGGCTTCGTCCACAAACTCCGCAACATTGGGAATGGCCTCTGCTGCGCTGATTTCCTCAACGGTTGCGGTGAATTTCTCACGGCCTTTGGGGCTGCGTTTCCCCTTAAAGCGTTGAATCTGGCGGTACATCTTGTCCACTGCCGCGTTGATAGCCAGATTCACATCCCCCGGCACACGATCTTCGGCACGCAGAATTGCCCCGCGCTGGTGGCGAATGGTGATCTGAGCAGACACCACATCCTCGCCCCTCCGTGTATTTTCATGCGCCAGATCAACTCGAATATCATAGATGTTGGGGAGGTAGCGGTCCAACTTATCCAGTTTCTTGCGCGTATAGGATTCCAACGCCTCGGTAACTCGAATGTTGCGACCTTGAATGGTAACTTCCATGACCTTTCCTCCTCGTGCGTAGAACCGTCAAATTCGGGCGACTGTAACCGTCAGTCCATAGACGGCAGTCGCGCCGGCCGCCAATAAAGCATCACCGCAGGCGCGTAAAGTCGCCCCGGTGGTATACACATCATCAATTAACAGCACGTTTTGGTTGCGCACCAGTGCAGACTGTGCGGAAAAAGCATTTCGGACATTGCTGAGGCGTTCGGCTGCGCTCATCATTACCTGCGATTCGGTCATCCGGCTACGGGCTAACGCTTCCGGGATGCACCGTAGACCCGTGATAGCGGCCACAGTGTTACTCAGTTCTTGAGATTGATTATACCCCCGTTCTTGCAAACGAATCGTATGCAATGGCACCGGAACGATCATTTCACAATCCCAGCTTTGCGCCGCCAGATGCCGCGCCAACCGCGCCCCCAGCACCGCGCCCATCCCCCGTGCGCCGTCGTATTTCAACGCCTGCACCGCCTCGCGGATGAGGCCAGAGTGTTGGGCGGTGGAGGCCACGCCAGCCAGCGGAGGCAGCGGCGACACCTTCGCCGGAAAAGGCGTATCATTCAGCGCACGCTGACAAGCCGCGCACCATTCAGCATCCACCCGCCCACACCCCGCACAGCGCGGCGGAAATACCAGATCAACGCTGAATTGAACAGCCTGCCGCACAGAACGCCAAGACGCAAAAAGCCCAGACCAATGCCGGGCTTCGGTGTTGACATCAGGATTCACAGGTTGAACGGCAGAATCAGGCATGGTTCTATTCCGTCCAGCAGGCCGATAAACGCTACACTTTCCCCATCGCACCACTCGTCAGCAGCATGAGGATGGCGGGCCCCAGCAGAACAATCCACAGCGACGGAAAAATCAAAAGCACCATCGGGATCATCATCTTCACAGGCGCCTGATGCGCCTTTTCCTGCGCACGCTGGCGGCGCTTCACACGCATCTGATCGGCCTGCACGCGCAAAATCTTGGTCATGCTCACGCCCAACTGGTCAGCCTGAATGACCGCCGCCGTAAAGCTGGTCACATCGGGAACGCCCATACGATCCGACATATCGCGCAGCGCCTCACGACGCAGTTTCCCTAGCTGGATTTCGCGCAGCACGCGACCAAACCCGATGGCAAGGTCGTTATCCCATTTCTCGTACACCTTACCCATCGCCTGATCGAAGCCCAGACCCGCTTCCACGCAGATCGTCAGCAGATCGAGCGCATCGGGCAAACTCTTGAGAATGCCATCCTGTCGCTTACTGATTTTACTGCTAATCCACAGCACCGGGAAGAAGTACCCTAGCGCCGCGCCACCGGCTGTATAGATCAAGCCATTGGAATTTGCGGACATCACAAAGAAAACAAAGAAAGCGCCCAACCCCAGCCCCAATGTGGCTGCGATGCGCATGGCGAAAAACATGCGAGCATCCATCGAGCCAGCCATACCAGCCAGTTCGATCATCTTGCGCGTTTCTTCCAGCTGCTTTTCGGGCGTGAAACTCGTGGTAATGTTCGCCACTGTCCGCAGCGCGGGGATCAAGACACGATCGCGGAACGGCAGCGAGAGTTCGATTTCTTCTAGCGAATCGGGCAGTTCACTTTCGCCAAACTGCGCTAAACGCTCCTGAAGCGGATCACGGTTCTTGTCGTCCCGCATCGCCACATAGACCAAACCGGCGACAATCGAAAGAACCACAATGATGAGAATGGGTACAACCATTTTGCCCTCGACTCAAATCTCAATATTGACGATTTTTTGAATGGCAGCCATACCCATGCCGATGAGCGCCAGACCAATGCCTAGCATCGGCCAGCCACAGCCGCGATTCTCGAACATCGGGGTCATGAAACCCGGTTGAATAACTGACAGGAGCAGCGCCACCGCGATAGGCAGCAAACTGATGAGATAGCCGGTAATGCGCCCCTGCGAAGTCAATACGCGAACCTCGCCCTTCAGCTTGATACGTTCGCGGATGGTGTGGCTGATGGTTTCCAGAATTTCAGCCAGATTACCGCCGACCTCGCGCTGAATATTGACCGCTGTCACCACCAGATCAAGGTCTTCGCTTTCGACGCGCACCAGCAAATGCTCCAACGCATCTTCCACATCAATACCGAGTTGGACTTCCTGAACCACTCGCTTAAACTCGGTTCGCGTCGGTTCGGGCGCATCGCGGGAAATCGCTTCCATCGCCTGCATCACGCTAAAGCCGGAGCGCAGCGCGTTCACCCACAACCCCAGTGTGTCGGGAAGCTGCTGCTCGAAGCGCAACAGGCGCTTGCTCGTCGCACGAGACACATAAATACGCGGGGCGAAAAACCCGATGAACCCGCTCACCAGCGACATAATCAGGTCTTCACGAAACAAAACGAAATAGCCAGCGGCGAAAAACCCAATCGGCGCAATCACATGGAGCGCCGCATATTCCGCAACCGTCAGCTTGATGTCGGCACGCGCCAACTGCTGGCGCCATTTTTGTGCAAATGGTCGTTTGGCGATGGCTTTATCAATCACATCCATCGCCTTGCCCTGATCGTCCTTTGCCTTCTTACCCTTTTCGTCCGTTTCTTCCAGATCAACGAACGCTTGATAGCCTTCTTCGTAACGCCCCAAACGCTCCTCAACCAGATCGCGCTCAGAACGGACGCTCACCACGCCAAAGACAATGACGCCGACCGCCACCACACCCGCGATAATTACAATAATCGGGACGAGTTCTGCTGGCACGTTCACTTCCTCCCGCTACTTCCCGACCCCATCAATGACCATTCTATGAAAACGCGGGGATGCGAGTCAAGCAGGTCGCATCCCCGCGACAATCGTACTCCAGTTGCGAGACCCGTCACACTTAGTAGCTGCGTCCGATACCGAATGTCGAAGGCGGCAAATGGATGCCCGCATCTTCGATCTGACCGATAAAACGGGGGCGCAGGCCAGTAGGCCGGATACGACCGATAATCTTCTGATTCTCGATACCGGTCTGTTCAAACTCGAACAGGTCGGACATGGTAATCACTTCGCCTTCCATGCCCTGCACTTCGGTAATCTTTTCGATCTTGCGGGAACCATCGCGCAAGCGGTTCTGCTGGCAGATCAAATCTACCGCGCTGGCAATCTGTTCACGAATAGCGCGTACCGGCAAATCCATACCCGCCATCAAGCACATTACTTCCAAGCGAGAGATCGTGTCACGCGGGGTATTGGCATGTGCCGTAGTCAACGAACCGTCATGGCCGGTGTTCATGGCCTGAAGCATGTCCAGCGCCTCACCGGAACGGCACTCCCCGACCACGATGCGATCCGGGCGCATACGCAAGCAGTTCACCACCAAGTCCTGAATGGTGATCTGACCCTTGCCTTCGAGGTTCGGCGGGCGCGATTCCAGCGTGACCACATGTTCCTGCCGGAGTTGCAGTTCCGCCGCGTTTTCCACCGTCACAATGCGTTCGTTATTCGGGATAAAGCTGGAAAGCACGTTCAGCAGCGTTGTCTTGCCCGAACCCGTACCGCCCGCCACCACGATATTCAACCGCCCGATGATGCACGCCCGCAGGAACTCGGCGATTTCTTTCGTCATCGAACCGAAGCGGATCAGATCATCCACTGTCAGCGGCTTCTTGGAGAACTTACGGATGGTGATGGTCGGCCCGCACAGCGCAACCGGCTTAATCACCGCATTCACGCGGGAACCGTCCGGCAAACGAGCGTCTACCAGCGGCGAGCTTTCATCAATACGGCGACCCAGCGGTGCCACGATGCGATCCAGAATACGCATGACATGCTCATCGCTCTCGAACGACACATTGGCGCGGGTAATCATACCCTTCTGCTCAATGAACACGTTCTTGGGGCCGTTCACCATGATTTCGGTCACGCTCTCATCCGCCAGCAGCGGTTCCAGCGGGCCAAAGCCTAAGATTTCAGCCACAATCGCCTCAAATAAGTTGTGGCGCTCCCCCTTCGAGAGAAACATACTCTCGTCGGCAAGAATGGCGTTGAACAGTTCTTCGATACGCACCCGAATCTCGTTCGGGCGACCGGGATCCATCGTTTGATGATCCAATTCAGACAGCAGCTTGCCCTGTACACGGGTCTTGAGATCCATGTACTTTTCGGAGCCGCCGGTATGTGCCTTTTGACCGATGACCGCTTTATTCTGGCTCAACAAGCTGGGGCTGCCAGCGGATGAGCCTGCCCCACCAGCGGACGAAGACTGCGGGCGCCCATTCGGATCGCTACCGCCGCCACTCACATTGCCAGTCCCACCACCGCCTGTATTGATCCGCTTGAGCAGGGACATGATCGAGTCCTCCAGCAAACCCTAGTTACAACCATCATTACCCATCATACAGCGAAAACCCAAAACTCGTTACCAACCTTAACCTTTGCCGAAACGTAACCCGCCGAGTCCCGTGCGTTTCTTCACCTTCTCGTCCTGTGCCACTTCCGTCTCGCTGCCCATTAACCGCGTATACAGCAGGTCGGAAAGCTGCATCAGTTCCTTCACCGGCGATTTCGACCGATCGCGCTGTGCCACAATCAGCACCCCTTTGCTGATCGCCGTCGCCACCGCCAGCGGTTCATCCGGGATTTCCACTTCCACCGGGCGCTTCAAGAACTTCTCAATACGCTCGGTAGGAATCATCAACCGCTGCAAGTTGCGATCGGCTGTGACCTTGTTCAAGACCAGCATGGCCTTTTCGGGAGGGTACGAGAGCTTATCAAACAGATCGAGGACAAAGCGCACGTTCTTGATGCATGACAAGTTAGGCGTGGCGACCATCACCACTTTGTGCGCAATATCGAACAGAGACAGCAGGTTTTCGCTCAAATACCGCCCGGTATCCACCACCACAAAGTCGTAATTGTTGGCGACTTTCTGGATAATTGCAGAGACCGCCAGCGGGTTGGTCTGATGCACTTCTTCCGCCTGTTCGGGGCGGGGCGGGCCAAGCAGTACCTTTAACCCGCTGGGATGCGAAACGAGGATATTGTCGAAAAACTCGATGTCGAGGTCTTCGATATTATTCATCATATCCACAATCGTCGTCTGGGATTGCAGGTTCAAGAACACGCCCACATCGCCAAACTGCAAATCGGCATCCACCAGCAAGGTGCGGTTGCCTTCACGCATCAGCCCGGACGCGATATTGGTCGCAACAGTGGTGCAACCAATGCCGCCTGAAGGACTGTACACCACAATGATATTCCCGGCGCGAACATCATCACCGCCCAGCGCCGTTGTTTGCGACTTGCGGCGTTCCGCTTCGTTGGCAATATCCATATCCGTGCGGATATTCTGGTTCTGGCGCTTCTGCTGTTCATGAACAACGCGGATGGTGTTATACAGCTCATCCGGCAAAATCGGCTTGGTCAGGAAGTTGCGTGCGCCAGCCAGCATCGCCCGTCGCAGATAATCGGGGTCGTTTTGCACGGACATCATAATCACGGCGCAGGTCGGCGTGGTTTCGTTAATCAGCGCCGTCGCCTGAATGCCGTCCATGTCCGGCATGTTGATGTCCATAATGATGATATTCGGCTTCAATTCACGGGCCATGTTGACGCCATCGCGCCCTGTCCCCACCGACCCAATCACCTTGAAATCAGGCTCAAACGTCAGCAGTTTCTTGATGTTTTCACGAGTTTCGGGGATGTCATCCACCAACAGGATAGTGATGATCTGGTTGTCACCCGCATTCGATCCTGATCGCATCATCGGCGTATCCCCCGCTAGGAAGCAGTCCACAGAACTGCCATTTCAGGTTGCAATCTGCTCTGTTCAGACAAGAATAGGCGAGATCATCTCTATGAGACGATCCCGCCACTCTATCAACTCGTTAGGGCGTGGTGCTGTTCAGGCTAATTTCCTGACCAGCCAGCAGTTGACGAATGCTGCGGATTGCGGGTTCGATGGTGTAATCACGACGCGAAGGCAGATCAATCCGAAACTCGGTCATCAGGTAATCCAGCGTCACCGCTTGAGTCTGTGTGCGGGAATTATCAGTAGCCGAACGCAGCGCCAGTGTCAGCGGCAGTTTGGCTTCAATCGCCCACGCCAGCACAACCGCATACTGGGGCGACACGCCCAGAGTCACGATGTCCGGGGGCGGCACAGCAGTCGGAGGTGGCACAGGTGTCGCATTCGCGCTGCCCGCATCCGCCGTCGCAGGAACCGGGGTGGGCGTGGGCGGAATGCCGATGAACTTCCCGTCCGACGGGAAGGTGCCGACATGAACGACCAGCGCATCCTGAATCGTGCGCTGCGTCACCAGACGGGGGCGTTGCCGTTCCGAAGGGCCGAGAATGGCAGAACCGAGGCTGGTCTGTTCGGGACGACCTACCACGCCTTCCAACAGCTGAATGTCGCCATTGTCCTTAATCGTGAACAGGGTGATGTTGTTCGGGGTGATGGACTGGAACACTTCGTCCACATCCACAAACAGCATCGAGATGATGACATCCACACGGTCGCCATCTTGAATCCCGTAAGCCACGCTAGTCACCCGGTCAATCGGGATGGACACCGCCACGCGGTCACTGGGGAGTATAGCCGCCGCGTCCGAACCCACATTAGCGATCTGGGTCAAGTCTTCAACGACCAGATTCGACAGAATGGGCTGTTCACGGAACAGGTCAGTGCGTGCCACCTTCCCTAGAAGGTATTCCAGCCCGCCCTGATCTTCACGCAGGGAGTTGAAAGGGACCGCTTCTTCCGGCCACAGCGTATAGCCGGCCACATCCGCCATCGCTTCAATCTGCGAGGGGAAGCGGAACCCGCGAGGCAGGTTTTGCAAAGCCTGCACCACCCGCACGAGGGGAATGGGCGTGGGCGTGGGCGCTAAAGTAGCCCCCGGCACCGACGGTTGTTCCGCACCCGTATTATTCGCAACGGGTGGAGTCGTCGGCGTCAAACCGCCGCTCAAAAACACGAACGCTAAGACACCTAAGAGAATGATCAGGCCAACGAGAATGAGTACGCGACCGCGCATGTGTCCCTCCATCAGGCATTTGAGTGCTTTATCCGCAGCGCAGACCGCTTATGGACAAAGAGAGGTTCCGCGAAAAGTAATGTGATTTCTAGTGTAGTCCAATAGCAAGGGCTGTCAAATAGAGCAAGGTTTGTATATCGTTTGCGCACCATGTGACCTAGAGAACTTCATCGCTGGAGGGCAGTTCCAGATGAACCCGTGTGCCATCTTTTTCGCCGCTGGTTACTGAAATGGCACCGCCGACCAGTTCAAATTTCTCCTTGAGCGTGAGCAATCCTTGCGGGCGCGGTTCCAGATGTGTTTCGTCATTCCCGTTGAAGATCACTTCCGCGTCGAAACCGCGTCCGTTATCTTCCACATCCACCTTAATCCGGTCACTCGCCATATCCAACCGCACCAGCAGTTCGGTTGCATTGGCATAATCCCGCGCATTCACCATCAATTCTTGAATGCCGCGAAATAACATCACCTCGCGGTGAGACTCTAAACGACGTTCCTCGCCCAGCAGTTCCAGCTTGGCCTCGATGTCGTTCTTGTCTTTGAACGAATCAATGTAGCGGCGCACGGTCGGCACCACGCCCAAATCATCCAGCATCATCGGACGCAGGTCAAAGATAAAATCGCGCACCTTCTGGAAGGTCACGCTGGCGGTATCTTTCAGGTTCTTGAGTTCATCAGCAGCACGAGCCGGATCGCGGTCAAACAATCGTTGGCAAATTTCGGTTTGCAGGATGAAGTTCGTCAACGACTGCGCCGGCCCATCGTGCATCAGCCGCGCCAGCTTCTGTTTTTCTTCTTCCTGTGCCTGCACGATGCGCACAATGTTGATGGCCGCCTTCTGCGTCGGGCTGGCAACAGGCGTATCCGAAGGCGCTTCGATACCACTCGTTCCCTGAACTGAGCGAACAATCTCGGAGAGGAGCTTCTGCTGATTCTCCAGATTATCACGCTGCGCCAGAAACTTCTCCAACTGACCGCGCATAGTCGCCAACCGGAAACGCGCATCAATTGCTTCGTCATACTTCTGGCGAATATCCTGACGGGGAACAGTTTCGATGTTGTCCTGAATCGTGCGGAGTTCGCTGGCAATATCCGCGTTACGAGTCTGTTCACGGTCAACCATCATCTGCGTCTGGTCAACCTGCCCTTTGATTTCGATCAGCCGATCCTTAACCCGCTTCATCTCGGCTGTAATCATCTCAATCAGTTCATTTTTTGTGTCGGCTTTTGTGTCGGCCATAGTCTCTCACATTTAAGGGATATTCCCATTCGACGAATTCTTGAGCTGCACCCAACCGCGCCGGATGGCATTCACTGCCGCTTGAGTACGATCTTCAACATTCAGTTTCTTCAAGATGGAGGTCATGTGGTTCTTCACCGTCTGCTGGCTGATTTGCAGCTTGGCGGCAATCTCTTTGTTGCTCAGGCCATCCGTCACGAATTGCAAAATTTCCATCTCGCGGGGGCTGAGGGGGATAAAATGCTCCTCGGCATCCACGATGTACGGCCCACTCATCGCTTCCACGCTGGCCTGTATCCAGCTTTCAACCTGCCGCGCATCCAACCGTTCGCCGCCAACGATGAAATGCCCCTTCGCCGCATCCCGAATCACTTCCACCAGATCATCCGGCGTGATGTCCTTCGAGCAGTAGGCCGAAGCGCCTGTCCGCATGGCGTGTAACACCTGCTCCGCATCGTGATAAGCAGTGAGGATGACAATCGCAGCCGGATTTCGCTCGGCTTTGAGATGCCGCGCCGCCTGCAAGCCGTTCATACGGGGCAGATTCACATCCATGAGAATCACATCGGGCTGAAGCTGCCGCGCTGTGCCAACTGCACTTTCACCATCCTCGCTAAAGCCGACCACCTCAATATCATCTTCCAAGCTGAGTGCCTTCTGCAACCCATCTCGAAATAGAGGATGATCCTCAACAATTAGCACTCGTATTTTGTTCGACACTGGATTCACGCTCGTCACCCACCTCGCCACTGGTCGTAACACCCTCCCGCAGAATGGTTCTTGAGCGTGGGAAGGGGTCATAACAAACTGACGTTCCCGAAGAAAAGCGAACGCCGATTAAGCGTGAGTATACAACGGAACGCAAAACGACCGCAACCGAAAACGCCGGATCGCCTTTTGCGTTGTTCGCCAAAACGATGCACAATATTCATACTGTAATCTACTTCTACATATCAACGGCTGAACACGTATGGCAGACCTTATTGGTTCCATCATCAAGGGTTACGAAATCCGCGAGAAAATCGGCGCGGGCGGCTTCGGTGCGGTTTATCGCGCCTTCCAGCCGGTGATCGAACGCGAAGTTGCTATCAAAATCATCCTGCCAGAACATGCGAACCAGCCGGAATTTATCCGGGGATTCGAGTCCGAAGCGCAAATCGTGGCGCACCTCGAACACCCGTATATTGTTCCGTTGTACGATTACTGGCGCGATCCTGACGGTGCATTTCTGGTCATGCGCTATCTGCGGGCTGGCAGCCTATCTAAACGGTTGCAGGAGGGGCCGATCAGCCCAAGCGACGCGCTGCGAATTATCGAACAGATTGGCAGCGCACTAGCCGCCGCCCACCGGAACGGTGTGGTACACCGCGATCTGAAGCCGGACAACATTCTGCTGGATGACGAGCTGAACGCTTATCTGACGGATTTCGGCATCGCCAAACTGGTCGGCAAAGAGATGAGCGACCAGAACATTTCCGGTTCGCTGCGCTACATCGCCCCCGAACAACTCCGCGCTGAACCGGCTTCCGTCACCGCCGACATTTACAGCCTCGGCCTGATGATCTACGAGATGCTCACCGGGCAGTATCCTTTCGGGGAACTGACGCCCTCGCAAATTGTGATGAAGCACCTCGAAGACCCGCTGCCAGACATCAGCGATGTGCTGCCCGATTTGCCTTACGCGGTCAACCGCATTTTGCAGAAGGCAACCGAAAAAAATCCGGCAGATCGCTACACCGATGCCCGACAGGTCGCCGCCGACCTGCGTGATGCGCTCACGCAAACCGTCACCGCCGACTTATCCCCCATCCCCGATTACAGCAGCATCACCAACCCGTATAAAGGGCTGCGGGCTTTCCGTGAGGCCGATGCTGCGGATTTCTTTGGGCGCGATGCGCTCGTCCAGCAAATTCTGGAACGGCTGACCGACACCCACCGTTACCAGCGATTCTTGTCAGTGGTTGGCCCCAGCGGTTCGGGCAAGTCCAGCGTGGTGCGGGCGGGCGTGGTGCCTGCCCTGCGCAATGGGGCGATTCCGCAGGCCGACAAATGGTTCATCGTGGACATGGTTCCCGGCGCACATCCGCTGCGACAGCTTGAAGCCGCCCTGCTCTCGGTTGCGCTGCGTCCGCCTGCCCGCCTGTATGAGATGCTAAAGGCCGACGAGGACAGCCTGTTGTGGGCAGTGGATCGGGTGCTGGCGGATGCCGATAGCGAACTTCTGCTCATCGTGGATCAGTTCGAGGAAATCTTCACGAACGTCGAGAGCGAGGAAGAACGCCTGCATTTCTTGACTCTGCTCAAGAAAGGCGTCACGTCGCCGGATTCGCGCCTGCGCCTCATCATCACCTTGCGTGCGGACTTCACCGACCGCCCGCTGGAATATGTCGAATTTGGCGAACTGATGCGCCAGCGCACCGAGTTCGTGCTGCCGCTTTCAGCCGATGAAATCGAAAGCGCGATCACGGGGCCAGCGCACCGCGTCGGCCTCAGTGTAGACCCGCCGCTGGTGGCCGCCATTGTCGCCGATGTGCGCGAAGAACCGGGCGCGCTGCCGTTGCTGCAATATGCGCTGACGGAAGTCTTTGAACGCCGCGAAGCCAACCGGCTCACCCTCGCTGCCTACCGCGAAAGCGGCGGGGTGCTGGGGGCGCTGGCTCGCCGCGCCGAAGAAGTATACGTTTCGCTGGACGCCGAGCAGCAGCGCATCGTCCGCCAGATGCTTCTGCGGTTGGTCACGCTAGGCGAAGGCACCGAGGACACGCGCCGCCGCGCCCGCCGCGCCGAAATCGCAGATGTGGTTCGGGATAACGCCACGCTGCAAATCGTGCTGGATCGCTTCGGTCAATATCGCCTGCTCACCTTCGATTTTGAACCCGGCACCCGCGAACCCACGCTGGAAGTGGCGCATGAAGCCCTAATCCGCGAATGGCAGCGCCTACGCGGATGGCTGGATACCAGCCGGTCTGATGTGCGCTTGCAGCGAGTGCTGGCAGGCGAAGCGGGCGAATGGGAAAAGAACCGTCAGGACAGCAGTTTCTTGCTCAGTGGCGCCCGTCTCATATCTTACGAGGAATGGACAAGCACAACCGACCTCGCGCTCACAGACCGCGAACGCGCCTATATTGACGCCAGTATCGCGGAGCGCCACCGCCGCAACGCCGCCGAAGAAGAACGCAAACGCCGTGAAGAAGAAACCGCCCGCCGCGCCGAACAGTTCGCCAAACGCGCCCAACAGTTGCGCCGTGCCGCCACCCTGCTCGGAATCGTCGGGGCGCTGGCGGTGGTGGCGGTGATTGTCGCCATCACGCAAGTATCCAGCACGCAGGTGCAGGTCGCCGCCGGACAAACGCAAATCGCCGGCATACAGCCCACGCTGGAAGTTGCCCAGAACCAGATTGACGGCGCACAGACCGAAATCGCGGGCGTGCAGCCCACGCTGCAAGATGCCCAAAAACAGATCAGCGGCGCACAAACGCAAGTCGCAGGGGTGCAACCTACGGTGACAGCGGCGCAACTGCAAATCGAAGGCGCTCAAACGCAAATCGCGGGTGTGCAGCCCACGCTCAACGCCGGACAAACGCAGGTCGCAGGCGTGGAACCCACGCTCAACGCCGCCAATGACCGTGTGGGCGTGGCAGAAACGCAGGTCGCCGCCGTCCAGCCCACCATCGCCGCAGCCGAGGGGCAACTCAGCGCGGCGCAAACACAAGTCGCGGGTGTCCAACCCACGCTGCAAGCCGGGCAAACACAGGTCGCCGGAGTCGAACCCACGCTCAACGCCGCCAATAACCGTGTGGGCGTGGCAGAAACGCAGGTCGCTGCCGTCCAGCCCACCGTAGACGCTGCCCGTTTCCAGTTGAACAGCGCCCAGACGCAAATCGCCGCCGTCCAGCCCACGCTGGCCGCCGGACAAACACAGGTCGCTGGCGTCGAACCCACGCTGCAAGCCGCCGATTCGCGGGTGAATGATGCGGGGACGCAAGTCGCCGCCGTCCAGCCGACGGTTGCCGCCGCGCAAGCACAAATTGATGCCATTGTTCCCACGCTGCAAAACGCGCAGACCCGCGTCGCGGGTGTGGAACCCACGCTAAACGCGGCCAACGGGCGGGTGAATGCTGCCGAAACGCAAGTCGCCGCCGTCCAGCCGACGGTTGCCGCCGCACAGTCCCAGTTGGACAATGCCCAAACGCAAATCGCGGGAGTCCAGCCCACGCTGCAAGCCGGGCAAACACAGGTCGCCGGCGTCGAACCCACGCTCAACGCCGCGAATGCCCGCGTGGATATTGCCGAGACACAGGTCGCCGGCGTGCAGCCCACCGTGACAGCGGCGCAGGCGCAAATTAACGCGATCATCCCCACGCTCCAGCACGCCGAGACACAAGTCGCGGGTGTGCAGCCCACTGTCGCCGCCGCCAATGCCCGCGTGAATACTGCCGAAACGCAGGTCGCCGGTGTGCAGCCCACATTGGACGCGGCACAGGCGCAAATTGATGCGATTGTCCCCACGCTGGCGCTGGCGCAAACACAGGTGGCCGGTGTGGAACCGACGCTCAATGCGGCGGAAACCAGCGTTGCCGCTGTGCGCCCCACCCTGACCGCCGCCCAATCACAGATTGACGGCGTACAGCCCACGCTCGCCAGCGCCGAAACGCAAATCGCCGGAGTCGCGCCCACGCTGGCCTTCGTGGAACAGGAAGTCAGTTCGCAGCGCAGCATTGCGGACGCGCTGCGCCACGTCCGCAGCGCCCAGACGCTCCTCGATGCAGGCAACCCTGATCTAGCGATTGCGCTGGTGCTGGAAGCCTACCGCCTGAACCCTTCGCTGGGCGAAACACAGCGCATCCTGAATGGAGCCATCCCCTACACCGTGCGTCTGAGCATCAACGGAAGCCGTGTTGCACAGTATTTCAGCACCGATATGTCCTTCGCGCCCTACCCGTCCCGCGAGAATCGGGAGTTGATTGATCCCGACACCTTCATCGCGGTGGATGCGTCCGGCTATCAAGCGTTCACGCCGGACGAACAGTATTTCGTGATGGCGGTTGGCACGACGGTAGAAGTGTGGTCGCCCGCCACGCGCCAGCGATTATTCCAGTTGGAAGCAGGCGATACCATCACCACCATGATCCTCAGCCCGGACGGGCAGCGCATCGTGGCAGGAACCCGCCGGGGACTGATACAAGTATGGGATACGGGCACCGGTGTCTTGCGCCACACCCTGCACAGCCAAGATACTGTTCTGGCGCTGGATTACAGCCCGGAACAACCGCGTGTGATCGCCGGATACGCCAACGGCATGGCGGATATATGGGATGTGGACGAAGGCACGCTGCTGGCGAAACTGCCCACCCCGCACCCCTCGCCCGTCTTCCGCGTGACCTTCAACGCCAACGGCACCGAAGCCTTCTCATATGATTTCGCTGACCCCGAAGGCAAGATCGGCGTGTTCCGCAACGGGACTACGCCGGCCTTCCGCAGCCCAGCGAACACCTACCGCGCCATCAGCCCGGACGGGGAAATTGGCGTCATCGGGGGACGTCCCGCCGCCTTTATTTCCCTGTACGATGCCGATTCGAGTGTTCAACAGCGCACCTTCCAGCGCGGGAATAATGCCGAAGATTGGGTGCAGGCCATCGCCTTCAGCCATGATAAACGCTCGCTGGCAGTCTTTCTCGAATCCCGCGACTATCAGCCGGATAAGAACTTTACCGTCACCAATCGGCGCTTGGAACACTGGAGCATCACCACCGGGGAACTGCTCGGCACGTTCGACCCCAAAATCGTTGACCCCGATAGCTGGGATGTGGATAGCATCAGCTTTAGCGCCGATGACACCCGGCTACTGGCGGGCGGGCGCTTCAGCCGTCAGTACGTGGTCACGCTGTGGGATGTAGCGACCTACACGCAGCTACGACAATTCAAAGGGCATCAAGCGCAAATCCTGCAAGTGGGATTTAGCGCCAATCAGACTTACGCCTTCAGCGCCTCCAGCGATGGCAACATGCGCCTGTGGGACATCGGCACCCGCGATTTGAACATCCTCAGCCGCACCGAAACCAACGTACAGTCACTAGACGCGCTTGGCATCAGCGGCGATGGCACACGGGCATTTGTGGCCTTTGGCAAACAGAGCTTAGGGGTCTACGACCTGACCACAGGCCAAGAAGACCGCAACAAACGGCAGTTCACCAGCCAGCAGTATGAGGTGGTCTTCAATCCCGCACAGCCCAATACCGTCGTAACCAGCGCCGAAGGCATGGTGTTGTTCGATCTGGACAAGCAAGAGCGCGTGTATATCTTCCCGGTGGAGGATGCGTCGCAGGTGGGCGGGATGGCCTTCAGCCCGGATGGGGCGCTGTTCTACTATGCCTACAACAACGAGATTCGCCGTCTCGACCTATACAGTCGGCAGGAACAAACGCTGTTCCGCGCCGCCGCCCGCTGGATCGCCCCCAGCCCGAATAACGAGTATGTGGCCTACGCCACCGATCAGCGGGTAGTGATCTGGGATTTGATCGAAGGGCGCAACGTGTTTGACACCAGCATCCAGTCCGGCACGATCAACAGCCTCGCCTACAGCGCGGACAGCGGGCGCATTATCGCCGCCATCAGCGAACCGGATAACACCGCGATCATCTGGGACGTTGCCAGCGGCGCACAGTTGTACACGCTGGTCGGTCACAACTCAGATGTCACCGCCGCCGTGTTCAGCCCGGACGGGTTGTTCGCGTTGACGGGTTCGCTGGACAACACGCTCATCCTGTGGGACACCACCAACGGGCAAACCATCCGCCAGTACACCGGACACACCGCGCCCGTCCGCCAAATCGTATTCGATCCGCAGGGCGGAGTGGCCTATTCAATCTCCGACAACCTGCGCGATGGCATCATCGGCTGGCGTGTCGACTCGGTGCGAGATACCGTGAACTGGGTCTACAACAACCGACTCATCCGAACCATCAACTGTCAGGAACGCAGCCAGTACCGCGTAACCCCGCTGTGCGAAGGTGATGTCATCCCCACGCCGGGGCCAACCCCCACGTCGCAGGCCACGCCTACACAGACGCCCACACCCACGCCGCGCCCGACGCTCACGCCCACGTTCACGCCCATTCCAGAGGCGATTGTACGTACCGAGGGCGGCAGTCTGGCGAACCTACGCAGCGGCGCAGGCCCCGGCTTCCAGTTGGTGGCACAAATTCCTTCGGGAACCCGTGTGCTGATCCTGCAAATAGACGAAAGCATCGGGTGGGCGCAAATCCGCGTGCCAGACGGCAAGGTGGGCTGGATTCTGCTAGGGGTGCTGGATCGCTAAATCTAGCTGCTGGCGCGGGGGCGGTATTGCAACGCCTCCGCCACATGCGGCACTTCGATGCGCTCGCTGCCGCCCAGATCGGCAATCGTGCGGCTGAGCTTGAGGACGCGATGGTACGCCCGCGCCCCCAACTGCATCCGCTTCACCGAAAGTTCCAGCAGTTGGCGGCCTTCCGGCGACACCACGCAGAGTTGGGCAATCTCGCTCACCCCCATATCGGAGTTGGCGTGCAGCGTGGGATGGTTGCGGAAGCGTTCGCGCTGCCGCTGGCGTGCCGCCTCCACCCGCGCCCGCACCGCCACCGAAGACTCGGCGCGCCCGGCGCTCATCAGCTTGTCGTGGTCTACACGCGGCACATCCAGATGAATATCAATCCGGTCGAGTAGCGGCCCCGACAACCGCCCCTGATAGCGCCCGATCATCGTTGGCGAACAGGTGCAGGCGCGTAGCGTATCGCCATAGTACCCGCAGGGACAAGGGTTCATGGCGGCAATCAGCAGGAAATTGGCGGGGAAGGTGAGGCTGCCTTTGGCGCGGCTGATCGTCACGATTTTGTCTTCAATCGGCTGGCGCAGTACTTCCAGCACCTTTTGCCCCATCTCGACAATCTCATCAATGAACAGCACACCCCGGTGCGCCAGACTAATCTCGCCCGGACGCGGCACCGACCCGCCACCGACCAACCCGGCCTGCGAAATCGTGTGGTGTGGAGCGCGAAAGGAACGGTTCTGGATGAGGGGATGATCGCCTTCCAACAAATCCGCCACCGAGTAAATGCGCGTGACCTCCAACGCCTCCTCCAGCGTCAGTTTAGGCAGGATTCCCGGCACCGCCCGCGCCAGCAAGGTTTTGCCCACCCCCGGCGACCCCGATAGCAAAATGTTGTGGTTGCCACCGGCGGCAATTTCCAGTGCCCGCTTCACATGCTCTTGCCCTTTGATGTCGGCAAAATCCACGATTCCTTCGGGCAGATCAAACGAGTCACGAATTTCAAGGGGTTCGGTTTGCTGTGGCGCGATCGGGTTCAGGCCGTACAAATGCTCCACCAGCTCGCCCAACGTTTGCACCGGAATGACCTGCAAGCCTTCGACCAGCGAGGCCTGCCGCGCATCCTCCGCCGCGACAAACAGCGTTTCAATGCCGGACTGGTAAGCACTATAGGCCAGCGGTAGCACGCCCTTCACATGGCGAACGCTACCATCCAGCGACAGTTCGCCCAAGAACAGCGCGTTCTGCAAGGCTTCCAGCGGCACCTGATCGGTAGCGGCCAGCACGCCCACCGCCATCGCCAGATCATACGACGGCCCATGCTTGGGGAGATCAGCAGGCGACAGGTTGACCACATACCCTTTATTCGGGAATTGCAACCCGCTGTTTTTGATAGCAGCACGCACCCGTTCGCGGCTCTCTTTCACCGCATTATCCGGCAGGCCGACAATATTGAAGCTGGGCAGCCCTGCGCGGGGATTGAAGTCCACCTCGACATCCACTAGGCAGCCTTCGAGTCCCAGAATGGCGCATGAACGGACAATGGCTAACATCATTTCACCCCGTTGGTGCGGCGCTGCGTCACACAAGAGTAATGTAGAAACAACCAACCCTTATGGCGAATATTCGCAAACAGCAGTGGCGCTTCACAAATCCACACGTTATTATAGCCACACATTCGTAACCATAATGCAAAATGCGATGCAACCTATTTTACGACTTCATTCCGCCTGTTCTTCAAGTTATAGCGGACGAGTTGCAGTTTGAGTTTAGCTTCTAACCGGGATTGAGGAAAAACCCGAATAACATCCAGCGCCCCGGAACAACCTGCACAAAGCCTAGCATAAATAATCGGTCAACTAGGCTGTATCGGATTTTACCGATTACAGACTATAATCAATTTGTGTATTACACTGCCGGTGTTGATGAGACATGTCAATCACTCACAAACGACTCCATGCGATTGTACGCGGCAAAGTTCAGGGTGTCAGCTTTCGCTACTACACGTTGCTACGTGCGCATGAGATAGGCGTCACCGGATGGGTGCAGAACCTACCCGATCGCTCTGTCGAAGTTGTGGCTGAGGGTGAGGCGCTTTTGCTGGAAGAACTGTTGGCCTTCCTGCATCGTGGCCCGCTTGCAGCGCGTGTCACCGCAGTCGAGGTCGAATGGTTCACCGCCACCGGAGATTTCACTGACTTTGTGATCCACTGATGTTGAGGCCGTATGATTTCACCGCCATCTGTTCCAGTCCCCCCAACGCCGAATGCCTCTCCAGAGGAGAACGAGGCGCTGGTCAATGAACTCATCGCCATCCTCAAAGAAGTTGAGGAGAAGCCCTGTCGCCAGATTCGCCTGATCGTCGAATATTGCGGAGCCGCGTTTGCCCGCGAGATATTGCAGGCCACGCTCGAAACTGAGGCCAACGGAGGCATGATGCTGCCGGATGAAACGCGGCGGCGCACCATCGGCGGTGTCTATTTCTATCTGGCGCGTCACAAAATGACCAACCAGCTTCAAAAGCGCATTTTTCCGTTCAATGTGCGCAAGCCCCGCGTGGACATCATGCCCGCGCCGCCGCAGCAACCGCTCAAATGGAACGAACGCAAAAAAATACTAAACGCGCTACTCGAATCGCACGGTGAGGTAAAAAACGTGAAAGTCATACTCACAGGCCGTCCGGGCACTATTGAAACACGCAAAGATTTGGTCATCACCACCATGACACACGACGGGCGGTTCCCCACTTTGCCGCGTGGAGTCCCAACTCCCCCGTATGAAGCCACCCGCTATACCGTTTATATCAGTGCTAAACAGTGGAAACGGGTGGAACAGCCCATCGCCCATCCAGATGATTATCTGATTATCGAAGGGGTGTGCGCTTTCGATCCTGCGATCAACGGCATTGCGGTTTTTGCCAATTCCGTGACCACACAGCAACTTGAGAAGAAACGCCGTGCCAAGGCGGATTCCGAAGTACCAGAGGATAATGACGCTGCCGCACCGCCGCCTAGTCCGAGGCCGCCCGTTCTGATGAACAAGCCCTCGCGCATCGCGGAAACGTTGCAAACAGTAGCCGAAACGGCGACTCCCCCGGCACAGATTCCCATCCCCACCGGTATGCCAGCCGAAGAATCCGAGAAGCTCCTCGGCCTACATGCCTCGGCGCGTGCCTATCGCCAAAAAATTACAGACCTTGAAAACAAGCCAGAAGGCCAGCGGTTCGGACTCGAAATGACCCGTAAACTGCTGAAGAAAGTGGAAGACGACATCGTGGCAATCGAAAAACACTATCCCGCCGACTAACCCAACACAGCGCGAAGGACGTTGTTCTTCGCGCTGTGTTAAGAAGTTCAAACCGCTGCTTTAGCGCCGCGCCAACCGCCGCGCCAATCCGGTAAACTGAGCGCGTTCTTCTGCCGAAAACGCCCCGCTGTTCCAGACAAATACCAGATACAGAACCGCGCCGAGGGGCATCACCACAAACAGATTCAGCCCAACATTGTAGGCGAACCAGACCACCACACCCATCGCCACCACCGCCACCGCCAACCGTAAAAAGCTGCGCATCCCCAGACCGCGCCCAAACTCATCGCGGAACAGGAAGTAGAACAGCGCCGCGCCGATGAAATCGGTCAAAACCGTAGCGAACGATGCGCCGATCATCCCCAGCGCAGGCACGAGAATCAGGTTCAAAATCACATTGACCACACCCTGCGTCCCATAGATTTTGGCTGCGCCCCGTTCGCGGGTGATGGATGTGGTCATGTTGCCGCAAAATGAGCTGTACATCACAATCGGCAAGTCCCAGATCAGGATCATGAACGCCAGCGCCGCCAACCGGTTTTCCGGGCCATAAATGGTCGAGATCAAAGGATCAGCCAGAAGCGTCCCCCCCAACGCAATCGGCAGACCGAGGAACATCATGTACTTGAACGAGCGAAAGTACCAGGGATGGGCTTTTTTCGGGTCTGCCGCGTGTTCGCGTGCCAACGTGGGCGTGATGGCATTATTGAAGGCGCGAGTTAAGGTGAGGAAGTTCAGGGTCAGGCCATAGGCGATGTTATACCAGCCAATTTCGGCGTTCGAGTGATGCCCACTGAGAACAATCGTGTCCACGCGGAACGAAAACGAGAGCGCAAGCTGGATAAACGCAAACGGCAATCCGCGCACGATGAATTGCCACCAGAGCCGGATATTCAGGTGAAAGCGGGGTGGGCCGAAATGATTTTTCCGCACCACGTAATAGCTCATGCCGATCAGGATGGGGATGTTGATAAACCCCGCGATGACCAACCACACGAAGTCTTTCCCCGCGAACAGGAACAACGCGCCGAACACCATGAACACAATCTGTCCCATCACCTCGAAAAACGAGGTGATGTCCACACGCTCATTTCCAGAAATCAGCCCGGTCAACGGGACGAGAAACGCCTGTAGAAAATAAGTCAGCGTGTACAGGAAAATCGCCAGCACGATCTCTGGCGGATAGGGATGAGCAACCGCGCTTGCGGTCGTGACCACACAGGCAATCAGCGCCATCAACACGCGCAGCGACACCATATCCCAGAACCACTGGGTAGTCTTTTGAGCATCCCGCGAGACTTCACGGGTGAAATACTGGGTTACGCCGAAATCGCCCAGCACCGAAAATAGTGCAGTCCACGCCAGCACGATCGAGTATTGACCAAACTGTGCATCACCCAACTGGCGAATGACCAGCACCTGAAACAAGAAACTGACCACGCGCAGCGCCATCTGCCACACCAGCCCCATAGCGGTGTTGCGGGCGATAATGCGACCAGCACTGCGACGGGGTTGTTCCGCCGGCGCATTCGAATCTGTCATAACTGTCGTTTCCCCTCTGCCATGTGGAACAGGAACGGTACAAAACCCAACGTTGTACACTACCATAAAGTGGCCTGATTATGCCAACTACAGCTAACACCCACCTTGCACGACACCCTGCCTTGACATCCCCCCTCCCCAACTTTATAATGCCCACACTTGTGACCGAAAAGATTATCAGGAGTAACCACCGTGGGGCCGCTGCCAAAACGCCGTCATTCGCGCACCCGTCGCAACAAGCGCCGTTCACACGATGCGCTGTCGCTCAATCATCTGTTGGTCTGTGAAGGTTGCGGCGAATACCATATCGCCCACCATGTCTGCCCCAAGTGCGGCACGTATCGCGGCGAAACAGTGGTTGAAGTCGCCGAAGAATAAAGCCTGTTCTTGCTTGGATTAGAGCCGCCCTGCATTATCAGGGCGGCTTTTGTTTTCTCAGGACTGGAGGATTCCGCATGGCGCTCGATTGGTCAAAAACAGCCTTTGTATTTCCCGGTCAGGGGTCGCAGGTGGTGGGGATGGGCCGCGATCTGGCGGAAGCATTCCCCATCGCGCAAGAAACCTTTGAGCAAGCGAATGCTGTACTCGGCTTCAGTCTGTCCGATCTGTGCTTCAACGGTTCGGACGAAGCCTTAAACGATACCATCAACACCCAACCCGCCTTATACGTCACCAGTATCGCTGCCCTACGCGCCCTGAAAAGTGCGCTGCCAAACGCACAACCAGCGTTCACCGCCGGTCACAGTCTGGGCGAGTTCACGGCGCTGACTGCTGCCGGGGCGCTATCGTTTGAAGACGGCTTGCGGTTGGTACGCGAACGTGGACGCCTCATGAAAGAAGCGGATGAGAAAAGCCCCGGCGCGATGGCTGCTCTGCTCGGCCTCGAATCAGATGCGGTGCGCGAGGTGTGCGCCCGTGCCAGTCAGCAGACCGGCGGCATCCTCATCCTAGCCAACGACAACTGCCCCGGTCAAAGCGTCATCTCCGGCGATGACGCCACGCTGGAGCTAGGACTCGAACTGGCGAAGGCCGCAGGTGCCAAGCGTGCGGTGAAGCTGCCCATCAGCATCGCCGCCCATTCGCCCCTCATGGAATCCGCTTCCGGGGACTTCCGTCATGCGCTGGAAAAAGCGCCTTTCCAGACTCCCATCACCCCCATCATCGGGAATGTTGAAGCGGCTCCCCTG
>Ga0172373_10000935_pt1 | contig 47719 bp, 42 predicted proteins | sample Lak10m_2_FD_114546 | JGI IMG/M metagenome (GOLD analysis project Ga0172373, IMG submission 114546) | Freshwater microbial communities from Kabuno Bay, South-Kivu, Congo - kab_092012_10m | ecosystem: Environmental > Aquatic > Freshwater > Lake | place: Democratic Republic of the Congo... | reverse complement strand
TCGAGGGCGCGGATGATGTCCTGTCGTTCTTCCGGCTCTACACCGGACCTGACCTCCGGAGGTCAGCTACTGGGGGATTTTGAAGTGGCCATCACTGGGGGAATTTGGGTGGCCGCCGGGGTTACGTTACTTTCGCTCCGATAGCAGTGACAGACAAGCAGCAGGCGAAGCGCGCTGCTTAGGCCAAGAAGAACAAAGCGGTCTTCGTCTTCTGAATGATCGGGATCGTCGATCAGTTTGGCGCGCTCGTCGACGAAGACAGACTTGGCCCCATCGAAGCTCACGCCGTTTTTCTTGGCGTTCGCGGCAGCCTTCCGATCATCCCACTCGAAGTGAAGTGTACTGATAGGCGATGTGTAACTACATTGTAGTGCATAGACAAGAACAGCTCGCAATGCGAAACGGAGGGGCCGAACGAGGGTGTATGAAAACCCCCTGAGGGATCGATTGGAATCGGTTTCGAGGGTCCATTGACGCAATCGGCGTGGCCACGGCGAGGAAAGCGTACGCCAATGGCAACTTCCCGTCCAGCATAGACATGGCGGGCATGCGGGCGGCTTGCGGCGGCTACCCGCCGCGACCCAGGGCCTGGAATCGCCTTGCCCTGCACTACCTACGGGTCGCTGCCAGCGCCGTGCGCAAGGGATACCTTCTCTGGCGTCGCCGGAGCCATAACTCCTACACCGCCCGCGGCCGCGCCTCGACATTCCAGATCGTCTTCGCGTATTCGCCTATGGTGCGGTCGGACGAGAACTTGCCCATGCCGGCGACGTTGAGGATCGCCTTGCGCAGCCAGGCGTCGCGGTCGCGATACAGGGCGCCCGCCTGGTCCTGCGCCTCGATGTAGGAGGCATAGTCCGCCAGCAGCAGGTAGTGGTCGCCATTGGCGGTGAGATTGTCGAACACCGGCTGGTAGCGCTCGCGCTCCTCGGGGCAGAAAAAGCCATCGCGGATCATGTCCAGCGCCTGTTTCACCTCGCGGTTGCCCTCGTAGTAGTGCCACGGGTTGTAGCCCCTGGCGCGCAGCTCGGCCACTTCGTCGGTATTCAGGCCGAAGATGAAGATGTTCTCTGGCCCGACTTCATTGCGGATCTCGACATTGGCGCCGTCCAGCGTGCCCATGGTCAGTGCGCCGTTCAGCGCCAGCTTCATGTTGCCGGTGCCCGAGGCCTCGGTGCCGGCCGTGGAGATCTGTTCCGAGAGGTCGGCCGCGGGGATGATCAGCTCGGCATTGCTCACGTCGTAGTTGGGGATGAAGGCCAGCTTGAGGCGGTCCCGCATCAGCGGGTCGTTGTTCACCACGTCGGCGACATCGTTGATCAGGCGGATGATCAGCTTGGCCATGCGGTAGCCCGGCGCCGCCTTGCCGCCGAAGATCACGGTGCGCGGCGTCGCCTCGGCCCCGGCGCGCAGCCGGTTGTAGAGCGTGATCACGTGCAGCACGTTGAGCAGCTGGCGCTTGTATTCGTGGATGCGCTTGATCTGCACGTCGAAGATCGAATCCGGATCGGCGACGATGCCCAGCCGCTGCCGGATCACCGCCGCCAGGCGCAGCTTGTTGTCGTGCTTGACGCGGGCGAACGCCTGGCGGAATTCGGCATCTTCGGTCAGCGGCGCCAGGCCGCGCAGCTGGTCGAGATCCTTCAGCCAGCCTTTGCCGATGTGGCGCGTGATCAGGTGCGCCAGCGCCGGGTTGGCCTGGTTCAGCCAGCGCCGCGGCGTCACGCCATTGGTCATGTTCACGATCTTGTGCGGCCACAGGCGGTGGAAGTCGGAAAAGATGGTTTCCTTCATCAACTGGGTGTGGATCGCCGCCACGCCGTTCACATGATGGCTGCCGACAATGGCCAGATGCGCCATGCGGATGCGGCGGCCGGCGCTCTCGTCGATCAGCGACATGCGCGACCAGATCGCCGGGTCGGCCGGATAGTGGTGCATCACGTCCTTGAGGAAGCGGTGGTTGATCTCGTAGATGATCTGCAGGTGGCGCGGCAGCACGCGCTCGAACAGGCCCACCGGCCAGGTCTCCAGCGCCTCGGGCATCAGCGTGTGGTTGGTGTAGCTGAAGGTGCGGGTGACGATGCCCCAGGCGCGCGACCACTCGCAGTGGTGCTGGTCCATCAGGATGCGCATCAGCTCGGCCACCGCGATCGAGGGGTGGGTGTCGTTGAGCTGGATCGCCACCTTGTCCGGCAGCTGCTCCAGCGCCACGCCGGATTTGGCGAAGCGGTAAAGCATGTCCTGCAGCGAGGCGCTGACGAAGAAGTACTGCTGCTTGAGGCGCAGTTCGCGCCCCATCTCGGTGGTGTCGTCGGGGTAGAGCACCTTGGAAAGGTTCTCCGAATCGTTCTTGTCCTCCACGGCGCGGATGTAATTGCCCTCGTTGAAGTACTTGAGGTCGAAGTCGCGGCTGGCCTTGGCCGCCCACAGGCGCATGTTGTTCACCGTGCCGGTGTCGTAGCCGGGGATCGGGTAGTCGTAGGCCATGGCCATGACGTCGTCGGTCTCGACCCACTGGTAGTTCTTCTTGCCGTTCTCGTCGGCGAACTCGACCACGCGGCCGTGGAACTTGACCTGGTAGAGCACCTCGGGGCGCGGGAATTCCCAGGGGTTGCCATAGCGCAGCCAGTTGTCCGGGTGCTCGACCTGCTGGCCTTCCTCGATGCCCTGGTGGAACATGCCGTATTCGTAGCGGATGCCATAGCCATAGCCGGCGACGCCCATGGTCGCCATCGAATCGAGGAAGCAGGCCGCCAGCCGGCCGAGGCCGCCGTTGCCCAGGGCGGCATCCGGCTCCATGTCGGCAATGTTCTCCGGGCGCAGGCCCATTTCCGCCAGCGCCGTCATGGCGTCGCGGAATTCCCTTTCCGCGCACATGTTGAGCATGCTGTTGCTCATGGTGCGGCCCATGAGGAATTCCATCGAGAGGTAGTAGATGCGCTTGCGGTCCTCGACGTAATAGCTGCGCATGGTTTCCATCCAGCGCTCGATCATGCGTTCGCGCACCACGGCGGCGGCGGCATAGAACCAGTCGCGATCGGTCGCCGTGATCGGGTCCTTGCCGATGGTGTAGATCAGGCGGTTGTAGAGCGAGCGCCGGATCGACTCGGCATCGAGCGCCGGGTGGTCGAGTTCGGGCAGGGCAGCGGGCGGTTGCATCATGATTCTTCTTCTCCTTGACGCATATCGCCGAATCATACGGTTTGCGCGTGCGCTTGGGGCATCCGGCGAGCCTGCCGTGGCAGGTCGGGCCGGGAATATCGGGGAACGGCTAAACTGGCCCGCACGCAACGCGCCTCACTGCCATCGGATGAAGCCACCCCCACCCCCTGCCCAAGCCGGCGTCCAGGATCAGGCCACGGCGGAAGCCCGCCATGCACGGGGGCTGGTCCTCGCCCGCGCCCGGCGCTACGAAGAAGCCTGCGGGGCCTGGGCAGAGGCCCTGCAACTGGCACCACGGATGGCCACCGCACACGCCGGCCTGGGGGCGGCCCTGGGCGCACTGGGGCACGACGCCGGCGCCCGCCTTTCACTCACCAACTCGCTCCGGCTCCAGGCGGATCACCGCACGGCGTGGCTGCTCGGCGAAGCGATACGCCATCCGGACGGTGCCCCGGCCAGTTCCGCACGCTACTTCGGCAGCGAGCTGCCCTGGCCGGACGCCGCGGCCGGCACGCAGGACCCGGCCAGCCTGCAAAGCGCGGCCCCGTTCCAGGATCTCGTGTCGGTGGCCGCCGGCTACCGCCTGGCCGGGCGCAAGGATCTGACATTGGCGGCCTTGCGGGCCGCGCAGGCATGCTGCGCGGATGATCCGGTCGCGCTGGCCACGCTCGCCGGCGACTTTGTCGAGCTGGGCGACCGCGACGCCGCGCTTGCGACCTCGCAGCGCGCATTGGCGCTTGCGCCTGAAAATCCGCGGGTGCTCGCCAGTCGCGGCTGGATACTCCGGAAAACCGGCGATCTGCAGGGCGCAATCCCCTGCTACCGGCGCGCGCTCGACGCAGCCCCGGCCGATGCCATCACGACCCTCAACCTGGGCTTCACCCAGCTGCTGACAGGCGCGACCGAGGAGGCCATCGCGACCTTCCGGGAAGGCCTGCGGCACAACCCGCGCAATGCCGATTTGCGCAGCAATCTGCTCTTCGCGCTCACCCGCTCGAATTCGCAAGACATGGCGTCCTTGTTCGCGGCGCACCGTGCCTTCGGCGCCGATGTCGAGGCTGCCCTGCGTCCGCTTTGGCCGGCACACCCGAATTTGCGCGACCCCGCGCGACGGCTGAAAGTGGGCGTACTGTCCGCCGACCTGCAACACCATCCGATCGCATTCTTTTTCGAGCCCGTTCTCGGCCATCTCGCGCGCAGCGGCAGCCTTGAGATGCATGCCTACTCGAACTCCGCCATTGTCGACCGGGTAACTCGCCGCATGCAGGAGCAGTTGCGCCACTGGCGGCAGGTCGAGGGCCTTTCCGACGACGATCTGGCACGTGCGATCCAGGATGACGGCATCGACATCCTGATCGAGCTGTCCGGCCACACCGGGGGCAATCGCCTGCCCGCGCTGGCCCGCAAGCCGGCACCGATCCAGGCCACCTGGACAGGCTACCCCTATACGACCGGGATGAACGCCATCGACTATTTCATCGGCGACGACCACTTTCCCGCCGCCGGCTACGACAAATGGTTTGCCGAACGCATCGTGCGTCTTCCCGCCAGCGTCTGCTTTGCGCCCTCGCCGCTCGCGGTTGCGCCCAACCCCCTGCCCGCGCTCGAAAACGGCTACCTCAGCTTCGCCAGCTTCAACCATTCCAACAAGATCACGGCGCGAACCCTGGCCATCTGGGCCGAGGTGCTGCGCGCCGTGCCGGACGCCAGGCTGCAGATCTACCTGCAGGATCCGGACGCCATGCTGCCGCTTCTGGAGCGCGCGCTTTTTGCCGAGGGCGTCGATCGGCAGCGAGTCGAATTGCGCAGACGCCTGCCCCTGAGCAAGTACCTGCTCGCCCACCACGAAGTCGACCTCTGTCTCGATACGCTGCCCTATAGCGGCGGAACAACCACCCTGCATGCCCTGTCGATGGGCGTACCGACCTTGACCCTGCTTGGCGCAACGCCGCCCGGCCACGTCGGCGTCTCCCTGCTCAAGGCCGTCGGGCTCGACGGTTTCACCGCCAACACGCCCGCACAGCTGGCGGCCACTGCCCGCCATTGGGCGGCCCACCTCCAGGAACTGGCGGAAATTCGCCAGGGGCTGCCCGGCCGCCTCGCGCGTTCGCCCATCGGCCGCCCCGAGCTGATCGCCGCCAGCCTGGAGCGCGCGCTGCGCCTGATGTGGCAGCGCTGGTGCGCGGGGCTTGAGCCGGTGGGAATCCGCGTCGGGCTCAACACGCCGCTGACGTCTAGCTGAGCAGCCCGGCCCGCCAGCGCCCCAGCTTTTCCTCGAATGTCATGCCGGCGTGGGCCGGGCTGGTCGACGGCAGCACCACGGCTTCATAGCCGAGGGCTTCGATCTCGCGCAGGCACTTCGCCGCGGTGCGACCGTTGAAGCAGATTCGCCGTAGCGCGGGCGCCGACTCTTGCAGGCCGCGGAAGTCGTTGGCAACGGCGTCGCGTATCGCCGAGTCGAGGCTGCCGGCGCGGGCGCAGGAGGAGTAGATGTCCCAGATGGCGATGCCGGCGTCACGCACCGCCTGCAGCCTCGCCGGGTAGGTCATTTCCTTTAGCGGCCTGCCGATCACGGCACCGAGCACGCGCCAGAACTGGTTCTGCGGATGGGCGTAGTAAGCCTGTGCGGCGAGCGAGGCGGTAGACGGAAACGAGCCCAGGATCAGCACCCGGGCTCGCGCGTCGATGACGGGCGCGAGGCCCGTCAGTCTGTCGGCGTCAGGAACCGCTCATCTCCAGCATCAGCTGGTTCATGCGCTTGACGAAGGTGGCCGGGTCGTCCAACTGGCCGCCCTCGGCGAGCAGGGCCTGGTCGAACAGCACCGCCGCCCAGTCGTCGAACTTCTTCTCTTCGTACTTGAGGCGCAGCACCACCGGGTGCTTGGGATTGATTTCGAGGATGGGCTGGGCGTTCGGCGCCTTCTGCCCCGCCGCCTTGAGGATGCGCGCGAGGTTGCCGGAAACATCATGCTCGTCGGCCACCAGGCAGGCCGGGCTGTCGGTCAGGCGATGCGTGACGCGCACTTCCTTGACCTTGTCGCCCAGGCTCTTGGCTATCTTCTCGGTGAGTTCCTTGAAGTCGCCGGCTTCCTTCTCGGCTTCCTGCTTCTCGGCTTCGTCTTCCAGTTTGCCGAGATCGAGCCCGCCCTTGGCCACCGACACCATCGGCTTGCCGTCGAACTCGGTGAGGTGCGAGACCACCCATTCGTCCACGCGGTCGGAGAGCAGGATCACCTCGATGCCCTTCTTGCGGAAGACTTCCAGGTGCGGGCTGTTCTTCGCCGCGTTGAAGGTCTCGGCGGTGACGTAGTAGATCTTTTCCTGCTCCGGCTTCATGCGGGCGATGTAGTCCTTGAGCGACACCGTCTCGTCGGCCGTGTCGGCCTGGGTCGAGGCGAAACGCAGCAGGCCGGCGATCTTGTCCTTGTTGGCGAAGTCCTCGCCCATGCCTTCTTTCAGCACCTTGCCGAACTCGCCCCAGAACTTGGCGTACTTTTCCTTCTCGGCGGCCTCGTCGCTGCTGGCCATGGCGTCGAGCAGGCCCAGCACCTTGGCGGTGCAGCCCTTGCGGATGGCCTCGATGTCCTTCGATTCCTGCAGGATCTCGCGCGAGACATTGAGCGGCAGGTCGGCGGAATCGACGATGCCGCGCACGAAGCGCAGGTAGGTCGGCATCAGCTGCTCGGCGTCGTCCATGATGAAGACGCGGCGCACGTAGAGCTTGATGCCGTGCTTGGCGTTGCGGTCCCAGAGGTCGAAGGGCGCGCGCGCCGGCACGTACAGCAGCTGGGTGTATTCGGTCTTGCCCTCGACGCGGGCATGGGTCCAGGTCAGCGGGTCCTCGAAGTCGTGGCCGACGTGCTTGTAGAACTCCTTGTACTGCTCTTCGGTGATGTCGTTCTTCGAGCGTGCCCACAAGGCGGAGGCCTGGTTGACGGTTTCGTCATCAAAGGTCGGTACCTGCTTCTTGGCTTCCTCGTCCCACTTCTCGCCCTTCATCACGATGGGCTGGACGATGTGGTCGGAGTACTTGCGGATGATGGATTTCAGCTTCCAGGCCGAGAGCAGGTCGTCCTGGCCTTCCTTGAGGTGCAGGACGATCTCGGTGCCGCGCACGGGCCGCTCGACCATCTCGATGCTGAATTCGCCGCTGCCTTCGGATTCCCAGCGCACGCCCTGGCCGGCCTCGACCCCGGCGCGGCGGGTCAGCACGGTGACGCGGTCGGCAACGATGAAGCTGGAGTAGAAGCCGACGCCGAACTGGCCGATCAGGCTGGCGTCCTTCTGCTGGTCGCCGGAGAGCTTGGAGAAGAATTCGCGCGTGCCGGACTTGGCGATGGTGCCGAGGTTAGCGATCACTTCCTCGCGCGACATTCCCACGCCGTTGTCGGCGATGGTCAGGGTCTTGGCCTCGGGGTCGAAGGCGATGCGGATCTTGAAGTCGGAATCGCCCTCGAACAGGGCGGCATTGTGCAGGGCTTCGAAGCGCAGCTTGTCGCAGGCGTCGGAAGCGTTGGAAATCAGCTCGCGCAGGAAGATCTCGCGGTTGGAGTACAGCGAGTGAATCATCAGTTGCAGCAACTGCTTGACCTCGGTCTGGAAGCCGAGGGTTTCCTTGTTGGCGGTGGCGGTGGCGCTGGCGGTGCTGTCGGACATGCTTAACCCCTTGAAAACGAATGGCGTGTCCGCGATATGGGGGCGGCAATGCCCGTTTCAAGGGCAGGGCTTAGTCAAATCGCCGTGGTGCCGGCGCCGACTTTCGTACTCAGCCGGTGGACCAGCTCCTCGGCTTCCTCATGCCGGCGATGCGGCAGGCCTGTTTGACGTAGCCGAGCGGAAACAGTTCGAAGACCAGGTTGCGCCCGCCGCCATGGCTGGCGGCAAGGTGGCGCATGACGAATCGCACATCCGGGATCACCTGGTGTTCGGCGAAGAACTGGCGCATGTAGCGGATCGCCTCCCAGTGTGCCTCGCCAAGCGAAATGCCTTCCTGCCGGGCCAGTTCCCGCGCCATTTCTTCTGTCCAGTCAGCCGGTTCGTACAGGTAGCCCTGATCGTCGAAGGTCGGCAGCTTCGCAATCGATTCCATCTCGTCCTCCTCATGGACCGGAAACGCTGACCGCGATAATACATCATGTCGTGATATACACACGCTGTGATACTTTAGCGGCTCGGCAACAGGCACAAGTCGGGGGGGGATTCGATGTCCGGCAAGCATATGACCAAGCAGGAGTTCGAAACGCTTTCCGAATTCCGCTACCGGCTGCGCCGCTTCCTGCGCTTTTCCGAGCAGGTCACGCGCAAGAACGGCATTACCCCGCTGCAGTACCTGCTGCTGCTGCACGTCAAGGGTTTTCCGGGGCGGCACTGGGCGACCGTGGGGGAGCTCGCCGAGCGCCTGCAGGCGGCGCACCACGGCACCGTGGCGCTGATCTCGCGTTGCGAAAAGCTGGGCTGGGTGGAACGCCACCAGGGTGAAGCGGATCGCCGCGAGGTGGAAGTGCATCTGACGCCGCAGGGCGAGCGCAAGATCGAAAGCATGGCCCGCCTGCACCGCGACGAGCACCTCGACCCCGACGGCAGCGCGCTGCTGCCGCAGCTGCGCGACATGCAGGAAAGCTAGCCGCCCTTCCCCCTCGGCGGCCGCGCCGGCGGCGGCCGGTTGGCGGCCGGTTGGCGGCCTGGGGGCGCGCCGATCGGGCTCAGCCGGCGCCAAGCACGATGTCGAAACGCAGCGTGGCGGCAACGGCCGTCTCGGGCACGCCGGTCAGGCGCCGGCGCTCATCCTCGGCGAGACTGCGGAACAGGCCGTCGCGCGCGTTGGCCGCCGCCGCCTGCGGCAGGTACATCTGCGTCACCAGCAGTTCGCGCTCGCCCCGGCTGAGGCGGAAATGAACATGCGGCGTGCGCCCGGGGTAGGCCACCGGAAGGATCGTGGCAAAACGGTAGGCGCCCGAGGCATCGGTGACCGCACGTCCGTAGCCGCGAAAATTCGCATCCAGCGCCTGCGTGCTGTCGTCATGCGGATGATGGTAGCGGCCATGGGCGTTGGTCTGCCAGATCTCGACCAGCACGCCCTGCCGGGCGGCGCCGGAGACGTCCAGCACCCGGCCGACGATGGTCAGCGGCGTGCCCAGCGCGCGCCCGACGCCATCGACCGTCGTCAGGTCGTTACCGGCCTTCGGGTCGGGCCGCAGCGGGTAATAGGGGCCAAGCATCTGCGCCGGCGTCGGCATGCGCGCCCCGGCCGCCGCACCCCCTTGCAGCGCCAGCAGGGCCAGCGGCGCCAGCAGCGCAAGCCGGCGCCGCCGGCAAACCCCGCCCGGCCACGGCAAGGGGCGCAAGGGCTCAGCCATTTTCGGGCTCCAGGTGGCTCAGCACCGTGATGAACAAGGCGGCCGGATCGAAGGGTTTGCGCAGGAAGCCGCTCATCCCCGCCTCCAGGCAGTTGGCCTTGTCGCTGGCAAACGCATTGGCCGTCACGGCCACGATCGGGGTTTCGCCATGCCCCGGCAGGGCGCGAATCCGCCGCGTCGCGGCGAGCCCGTCGAGCACCGGCATGCGCATGTCCATCAGGATGATGCGGTAGGCATGGGCGGCGGCGAGGGCCACCGCCTGCTCGCCGTCCTCGGCGACATCCACCATCAGCCCGGCATCCTGCAGCAGCTCGCGCGCGACCTGGCGATTGGCCGGCTCGTCATCCGCCACCAGCACCCGGGCCCCGGCGCAATGCGTGCGCAGCCGGCGTTCCGGGTCGGCCACCTCGCCGTCGGCGGGCCGCGGCCCGGCATGGCCATGCATTGCCAGCCGCGCGGTAAACCAGAAGCGGCTGCCGCGCCCCGGCGTGCTTTCCACGCCGACCTCGCCGCCCATCATCTCGGCGATGCGCCGCGTGATCGCCAGGCCGAGCCCGGTGCCGCCGTACTTGCGCGTCGTCGAGCTATCGACCTGCTCGAAAGCGGCGAACAGGCGCGGCAGCGTATCGTCCGGGATGCCGATGCCGGTATCGCTGACCTCGAAGCGCACCGTCAGCCAGCCCTCGCTCTGCTCCTCCGGATGGGCGCGCAGGCTGATTCCGCCGGCATCGGTGAACTTCACCGCGTTGGCGGCATAGTTCAGCATGGCCTGCTGCAGCCGCGTGGCATCGCCGACAAGGCCGTGCGGCAGGGGGTCGCACTTCGCATCCAGCCTCAGGCCCTTGGCCCTGGCACGCTGGCCGATCAGCGAAACGACATTGTCCAGTATGGCCTCGACATTGACCGGGGCCGACTCCAGCGCCAGCTTGCCGGCCTCGATCTTGGAAATGTCGAGGATGTTGTTGATCACCGACAGCAGATGCCGCGCCGCCACGTCGATGTTGTCCAGGCGCGAGGCCTGCTTGGCGGTGATGCCGTCGCGGCGCAGCAGCTCGGCCATGCCGAGGATGCCGTTCATCGGCGTGCGGATTTCGTGGCTCATGTTGGCGAGGAAAGCGCTTTTCGCCACGTTGGCGGCCTCGGCGGCCTCCTTGGCCTGGGCCAGGTCGGCAGTCCGCGCGCGGACCTGTTCTTCGAGATTGCGGCGGTGGCGCAGGAGTTCCTCGCGGGCGCGTCGCGCTTCGGTGATGTCGGTCACCACGGCAACGAAGTGCGTGATCGCCCCCTGGCCGTCGCGCACGGCATTGATCACCCGGCGCTCGATGAACTCGCTGCCGTCACGGCTGCGGCTGGAAAGCTCCCCGCTCCAGAAGCCGCGCGCGTCGAGTTCGCTCCAGATGCGCGCGTCGATCGCCGGATCGGCGCCGGGCGGGGCCAGCAGGTCGATGTTGCGGCCCGCCACTTCCTTGGCGCTGTAACCGGTGATGCGGGAAAACGCCGGATTGACATCGAGAATGCCGCGGCGCGCATCCAGCACGACCACGCCTTCACCCATGTTTTCGATGGCCAGGCCGGCCAGGCGCAGGGTGCGCGTGCGCTCGGCGACGGCCCGTTCGAGCTCCGAGTTCTGCGCCAGCAGCCGTTCCTGGGCGGCGAGCAGCTCGCCGTTGAGGTGTTCGGCGCGCTCGCGCTCGGACTTCGCTGCCTCCGACAGGCGGCGATTCTCGTGGAGGTTATGGAAGGTCTCGATCAGCACTGCCTCCGTCTTGCGGTGGGCGTTGAGCATCACCGCCAGGAAGACAAATCCGAGCACGCCGAGCACGCCAAAGGGCGCCGGGCCGCTCAGCAGAACCAGCGAACCCGGCAGCAGCATGCAGACCAGGTAGAAACGCCCGGACCAGCGCACCGGGGCCAGCACGGTGGCCGCGCCGCCGGCCAGCCCGGCGAGGATGACAAAGAGCGCCATCTGCTCCACTTCGCTGGCGCGGCCGAACACCTGGAACGGCAACGCGGCCCAGAGCAGCGAGGTATTGATCAGGGGAAGGACAAACAGCGGCCGCTTCAGGCGCAGCGCAAGGCCGGAAGGATGGGCAGCCACCTTGAAGATCAGCAGGCCGCGCAGGATGACCACGGTTGTCATCAGGGCCACCCAGGGGGGCGACAACAGCACGCCTTCCAGCCGCCAGTGCAGCCAGACCACACCGGCCACCGCGATCGCCGTCATGATGGCGCCGCCCTTGCCATGGCCATAGGCGGTATCGATCATGGCCTCGGCCACCGGGTCGGCAGGCGGTTCGGTGTCCTGGTAGGGAATTGCGTGCAGGCTCATGGTGGCGGGGGCAGGCGCGGAACGAGGTGGCGGGCAGCGACGGCGCAGGCAGGTGGCGGGAGGCCCGCCAGCGAGGCCACCGGCAAGCTACGCCCGGGCCCGGCGCGCCGGCCGGATTGACGCGGCATTCAGTTTACCAGCGTCAAGCCGCCGTCGACGGCGAAGATCTGCCCGGTAGCGTAGCGGCTGCGCAGCAGGCCGAGCAGCGCCTCGACGCAATCCTCGGGCGTCGCCGAACGATGCAGCGGTGCGCGTGCCTTGACCGCCTCGTGCTGCGCCTGCCAGTCCGCCGTCCAGGGCGTGGCGACCAGGCCCGGCGCCACCGCGTTGACCCTTACCGGCCCGCAGGATTTCGCCAGCAATACCGTCATCTGGTTGAGCGCCGCCTTGGACATTGAATAGGCGATCGAGCTGCCGAGCGGGCGCAGGCCGGCGATCGAGGTGATGGTGATCACGTTGCCGTCGTCGCTCTTTGCCAGATGCGGCAGCGCCGCCCGGGTCAGGCGCCAGGTGCCGGTGACATTGACCTCGAAGGTGCGGGCAAAGATTTCGTCGGTCAGCGCATCGAGATCGGCATGCGGCACCAGCGTCGTCCAGCCGGCGTTGTTCACCAGGATGTCGAGGCGGCCGAAGCGCGCCAGCGCCGCATCGAGCAGGCGCTGCGGCGCGCCCACCTCGGCAATGTCGGCCTGCACATACAGCGCACGCTCGCCGAGTTCGCCGGCGATGCGCTGGCCGGCCGCCACCGAACGCGCCGAATTCAGCACCACGGCCGCGCCCAGCGCATGCAGCCGCCGCGCCACGGCCTCGCCGATGCCGCTGCTCGACCCGGTGACCAGCGCCACCTTGCCGCCAAATTCACTCATCGCATCCTCCCTGTTGTCATGCCGTCAGCTTGCGGTAGATCTCGGCCAGCTTTTGCGGCAGCTTCGTCGCATCGTCGATCACCGAATAATGCGCCGGACCATAGAGCTGCGGCAAGTAGTCGGCGCCATGGCGGTCGATGGTCACGCAATAGCTGCGGATGCCCTGCTCGCGCGCTTCGAGCAGCGCGCGGCGGGTGTCCTCGATGCCGTAGCGGCCGCGGTACTCGTCACCGTGGTCGTCGGGGCGGCCGTCGGAGAGCGTCACCAGCAGCTTGTGGCGCGCGCCCTGTCGCCGCAGCAGGCCGGCAAGGTGGCGCACCGCGACGCCCATGCGCGTGTAGTCGCGCGCCTCGATGCCTGCGATGCGCCGCCGCGTGGCCGCGTCGTAGCGTTCACCGAAGGTCTTGATGCGATAGATGTCGCAGCGCTTGCGCGTCCAGCCGGAAAAGCCGTAGATGGCGTAGCGGTCGCCCAGCGCCTCGATCGCCTCGCACAGCAGCACCAGCGATTCGCGCTCGGCATCATTGACCCAGCCCTTGGTCGAGCCGCTCATGTCCACCATGAACATCACCGCCAGCGAGCGCTCGGTGCGCCGCCGATGCACGAACAGCCGCGCCGAGGGCTCGCTGCCGCTCTTGCGCTCGGCACGCGCCGCGACCTGGGCATCGAGATCGATCTCCTCGCCGTCCGGCTGGCGCCGCTCGGCCTTGTCCTCGCCGCGCAGCGCCTCGAAGCGGCGGCGCACGCTGCGGATCAGGTGGGCATGGCGACGCCGCACATCCTCGACCCAGTCATCCTCGCCAGCCGGCCCCTCGCTCTCGTAGAGGTGGCACCAGTCGCGGCGCCAGGCGCCGCGCCGATAGTCCCACTCGTCATAGAGCGCATCCGGCGTGGTGGCTGGTTCGGCCACGGTATCGCCACCTGCCGCGCGCTCTTCCGGCTGCCAGGCGCCGGGCCCGGCCGGCTGCAGGATCTCGGGCGGAATGCCGTCGAGGTCCTGGGCCAGCGATTGTGCCGCCGCTTGCGCATCTGCCGGCAACGCCTGCAAGGCTTCGGCCTGCAGGTCGGCCGGCAGTGCCCCACCTTCGCCGGCGAGCAGCGGTTGATCGCGATCGCCGCCACCGCCGCGCCCATGCGGATCATTGGCACGCAGGATGTTGAGCGCCCGCCGCAGGGTCGCGCTATCGCGGGCGATGCGTGCCGCGCGCCGGCGTCGTGCCGCCAGCGGATCGAAACCCGTCATGTGGGCGAAAACCGGCGTAGCGCCAGCGCCGACTTTTCGCTGCCGCGCTACCCAGTCCAGGCTGTCGGCGGCCGTGGCGCCGGCGCCGGCAAGCGCGGCGGCGGCCGGCTGCAGGTCGGCGGGCCAGGGCCCGCGCAGGACGCGGATGTCGCGCGCCAGGCCCGGCAGTTCCTGTTCCAGACGCGACTCCAGGCGCATCGCCTCGAACAGGGAAAACCAGGCGAGGGCTGCCCTGCGGTCGGCCCACTGCGCAAGCTCGGGCTCGGGATCGACATTGAAGCTGCCGAAGCGTGCCTGCGCCCAGAGCTGCACCGCCAGCACCAGGTAAAGCCGGCGATTGCCCGCGGCCTCGGCGGCGGCGGCAAGGCGCTGCGGCAGCCACAGGGTTTGGCCGTCGGTCCACGCCAGGGTTCCGCTCGCGAGCTGCAGGGGGCGGCCCTCCAGCGCCTGCAGGAAGCGCCCGAGGCGGCCGGCCACTTCGCCGTAGGTGACGACGTGGGGCGCGGCGGGCGCAATCCCCCCGGGATTCTCCAGCGCGGTGCGGGCCGCGTCGAGGCCGCCACTGTCATGCGCCGCTAGCACGGCACGCGCCCAGTCGTCGAGGCCCTCGCCGAGCGCGGCAACCTGGCCGGCGCCCTGCGTGGCGAACAGCCAGCCCAGTTCGTTGCCGCCCTGCGCGGCGATGCCTACCCAATGCAGGAAGCGCTCCTGGCGCGCGCGCGGCAGCACTTCGAGCACGCTCGCCGTGGCCCGCGCCGAACGTTGGCGCAACTGCAGCAGCAGCAGTTCGTCGAGGCGGGCCTCGAGTTCGTGGCTGAAGAGCTTGCGGGTGCCGGGCACCGCCTAGAACACCGCCGCGATCAGGTCGTCGAGCGCCTCGCGCGTGTCGGGTTCGTCGGCCAGCGGGCGGGCGATGGCCGCGGTGCAGGCCGCCGCCGGGCTCATGCCGCGGGCGATCAGCCGCGCCGCATGCACCAGCAGGCGCGTGCCGGCGCCCTCGTCAAGGCCCGCGCCCCTGAGCTTGCGCGTGAGCCCGCCGAGCTTGACCAGCCGGCCCGCCGTCGGCGCATCGACGCCGCCTTCATGGGCGACGATGCCGGCCTCGACCTCGGGCGCCGGATAGTCGAAATCGACGGCGACGAAGCGCTGGCGGGTGCTCGGCTTCATTTCCTTGAGCACGCTCTGGTAGCCCGGGTTGTAGGAGACGACCAGCATGAAGCCGGCCGGCGCGACCAGGTATTCGCCGCGCTTTTCCAGCGGCAGGGCGCGCCGCGTGTCGGTCAGCGGATGGATCACGACGGTGGTGTCCTTGCGCGCCTCGACCACCTCGTCGAGGTAGCAGATGGCGCCGGCGCGCACCGCAGCCGTCAATGGCCCGTCGAGCCAGACCGTCTCGTCGCCGATGATCAGGTAGCGGCCGACGAGGTCGGAGGTGGTGAGGTCGTCGTGACACGCCACGGTGACCAGCGGCCGCCCCAGCTTCCAGGCCATGTGTTCGACGAAGCGCGTCTTGCCGCAGCCGGTCGGCCCCTTCAGCATCACCGGCAGGCTGTCCGCGGCGGCGGCGGTGAAAACGTCGACTTCGTCGCCGACCGGCTGGTAGTAGGGCTCGTCGACCGGCCGTGCCAGCGGCGAGGAAAGGCTTCCGATGGCGGCGGTCATCGCGGCTCCTAGTTGGGTTTGGCCTGCTTGGCCTCGTCGGCCAGGCGCTGTTTCAGTTCGCGCAGGCGGGCATCGACCCGCGACTGGTCATAAAAGTTGCCGTCGCCGGCCTTCTGCGCCAGCTCCATCTGCTCGACTGCCTGCGCCAGCTGCCCGAGCAGGGCATAGGCTTCCGCCTGGGCGCGGTGCTGCTGCAGGCGTTTGCCAAGCATGGCGTGGATGCGCGCCTGCAGGCTGTGCGCCTTGGCATCGGAGGGGTAGGCGAGGAGGTCGTCTTCGCTCAGGCGCAGCGCCTCCTGCGGCTGGCGCGATTCGAGCAGCGCCTCGACCAGCCCGTAGACAATGGCGCGGTCCTGCGGGTAGCGCGGCAGCGCCTCGCGCAGGATCTTCGCCGCGCCGGGGGCATCGCCCTGGCGCTGGCGCAGCTCGGCGGCAAGCGTCTCGATCATCGGCGAGGTGGCCTTGAGGCGGCGCAGTTCGGCCAGCTCGCGCTCGGCTGCCGCCGGATTGCCGTCGCGCAGGCGCGCACGCGCCAGGCCGTAACGCGCGGCGGCCTCGGAGCCGGCATAGCTGCGTTGGCGCAGGCGGGTTTCGAACTCGGTGACGGCATCGCGCGAACTGCCTTCCTGCGCCCGCAGCCTGGCCTTGACCAGCTCGAATTCCAGTGAATCGGCGGCCTGGCGATAGGGACGCGCCTGGATGCGGTTGCCAAGGTCGGCCAGGCGCTCGGTGGTCAGCGGGTGGGTGCGCAGGTAGCCCGGTGCGTTGTTCTCGTAAAGGCGGCCGTATTTCTGCAGGCGCTCGAAGAAGGCGCCCATGCCGCGGACATCGAAGCCGGAACGTTCCAGCAGGCCGAGGCCGATGCGGTCCGCCTCGCGCTCGAAATCGCGCGAATAGTTGAGCTGATTCTGGATCGCCGCGCCCTGCCCGGCCATGGCCGCGCCGACCGCCAGATCGGGGTTGCTGCGGGCGGCGAGAATGGCCACGGCCAGCGCCAGCATGCTGGAGATCTGGCCCTGCCCGGACTTGTTCACCAGGCGCGCCAGGTGGCGCTGGGTAACGTGCGATATCTCGTGCGCCAGCACCGAGGCCAGCTCGGATTCCGAGGCCGACGCCAGGATCAGCCCGGTATGCACGCCGATAAAGCCGCCGGGCATGGCAAAGGCATTCAGTGTCGGGTCCCTGAGGGCAAAGAACTCGAAGCCCTGGCGCGATTCGGTGCTTTGCGCGGCAAGCCGGTTGCCCAGCCGGTTGAGGTAGGCGACGACCTCCGGATCGTCCAGCCAGGCCGGGTCGCGACGAATGTCGGCAAGGATGGATTCGCCGATGCGCCTTTCCATGGCCGGCGAGAAATCGGCCTGCGCCACCTCGCCGAGGTCGGGCAGCCCCTCGGCCACCGACAGGGACGGCGCCGCGACGATGCCAATGGCAAGCCAGAGGGCGCCGGCAAGCAAACGTGGATTCATATCGCTATGATAGCGGCTCGCGAAATCCAGGTTGTGACAGCGTATTTCATGAAAGCCACCCGCAAAGCCCCCGCGCGACGCACGGCCAAGGCCGAAGCGGCGCCCCTGACCCATTTCGACAATACCGGCCAGGCCCACATGGTCGATGTCGGCGCCAAGCCGGAAACGGCGCGCGTCGCCCGTGCCGCCGGCCACATCAGCATGTCACCGGCCACCTTCGAACTGATCCGTGGCGGCACGGCGAAGAAGGGCGACGTGCTCGGCATCGCCCGCATCGCCGCGATCCAGGGCGCCAAGCGCTGCGCCGAGCTGATCCCGCTGTGCCACCCGATGGCGCTGACGCGGGTGGCTGCCGAGTTCACGCTGGACGCCAAACGCCACCGCGTCACCCTCGACGTCACCGCCGAAACCTTCGGCCGCACCGGCGTCGAGATGGAGGCACTGACCGCGGTTTCCGTCGGCCTGCTTACCATCTATGACATGTGCAAGGCCGCCGATCGCGGCATGGTCATCGACGGCATCCGCCTGCTGGAAAAATCCGGCGGCAAATCCGGACACTGGACGGCAGCATGAACTATCACAATCCCCCCCGCGCCGTGGCCTGGTGGCTGTTTGCCTGCTGCGCCATGGTCTTTCTCACCATGGTGGTCGGCGGCGTCACGCGCCTGACCCACTCCGGCCTTTCCATCGTCGAATGGAAGCCGCTGATCGGCGCCCTGCCGCCGCTGTCGCATGCCGACTGGCTGGAGCTGTTCGCCAAATACCAGCAGACGCCGGAGTTCATCAAGCGCAACCACGACATGACGCTGGACGGCTTCCAGTTCATCTTCTGGTGGGAATGGGCGCACCGCCTATCCGGCCGGCTGATCGGCGTGGTGTTCCTGCTGCCCTACCTGTTCTTCCTGTTTCGCGGTTACCTCAGGGGCGCGCTGGCGGCCAGGGTGTTCGGCTTCTTCATTCTCGGCGGCCTGCAGGGCGCGATGGGCTGGTACATGGTCAAGAGCGGTCTGGTCGACGACCCGCGCGTCTCGCAGTACCGGCTCGCCGCCCACCTCGGCCTCGCCTTCCTGCTGTTCGGCCTGATGTTCTGGACCGGGCTCGGCATGCTGCAAAGGCGCGCCGTGTCGCCAGCGCCGACTTTCACGCTTCGCCTCGGCAACGGGCTGGTGGCGCTGGTCTTTGTCATGGTGTTGTCGGGCGCGCTGGTCGCCGGCATCCGCGCCGGACTCGCCTACAACACCTTCCCCTTGATGAACGGGCACTTCCTGCCGCCCGAGAGCTTCATGGTCGAGCCCTGGTGGCTCAACTTCTTCACCAACATGGCGCTGGTGCAGTTCGACCACCGCCTGATCGCCTGGGCGCTGATGGGCCTGGTCCCCTGGCTGGCCTGGCGCGTATGGAACGAGGTGCCGGGCGCCCGCATTCCCGCATTGCTGCTGGTGCTGTGGCTGGCGGTGCAGGTGACGCTGGGCATCGCCACGCTGCTGCTACAGGTGCCCGTCGCCCTCGGCGCCGCCCACCAGGCCGGCGCCATGGTGCTGTTCGGCCTGCTGCTGTGGGTGGTGCACGCCCATCGGCGCGCCTGAGGGATACCACATGCCGGGGAAGCTGCACGGCAAACGCATTCTGGTCACCCAGGCCAGCGAGTTCATGGGCCCGGCACTCTGCGAGGTGCTCGCCGCGAATGGAGCGGAGGTGATTGCCAGCAATGAAACGCTGGTCGCGCCGGACGCTGCCGAACGGGTCGTACAAGCATCCGGCGCGCTCGATGCACTGGTGGCCAATCTCACATTTGCAGCGCCCAGCACGCCTGTCGATGAAGTCGGCGACGACGAGTGGCGTACCTGCTTCGCCACCCTGGTCGACCCGCTACCGCGCCTGCTGCGTGCCGCAGTGCCCGGCATGAGTGCGCGGGGTGGCGGCAAGCTCCTGGTCATGGGCAGCGCTTCCGCCTTGCGCGGCATGCGGCGGACATCGACATACAGTGCGGCGCGCGGCGCACAACTCGCCTGGGTTCAGGCAGTCGGTGTCGAGCTCGCGCCACGCAACATCAAGGTGAATGCCATCGCGCAGAACTTCGTCGACAACCCCACTTATTTTCCTGACGAGGTGCAGCGCAATCCGCGCTTCCAGGAACGGCTGAAACGTGAAGTTCCGCTTGGTCGGTTGGTATCTGCACGCGAGGACGCAGAATTCGCCGCCTACCTCTGCAGCGATGCGGCGGATTGCTTCGTCGGCCAGGTATTCCCCGTCTGCGGCGGCTGGGCAATCCGCTAGGCACGCGTCATCCGCTACTCGTAGCGCACCTCGACGATATCCAGCTCGCGCACTCCGCCCGGACTGTCGAAGCGCACGGTGTCGCCCTCGCGCGCCTTGAGCAGGGCGCGGGCAAGCGGCGAGATCCAGCTGATGCGCCCCTCGGTGGCATTGGCTTCGTCGATGCCGACGATCTGGTAGGTCACCTCGCTGCCTTCGGCATCGCAGACCGTGACGGTGGCGGCAAAGAAGACCTGATCGCGGGCCTGCTGCTCGGCGGGGTCGACGACCACGGCGGTTTCGAGGCGTTTGCTCAGGAAGCGGATGCGCCGGTCGATTTCGCGCAGGCGCTTCTTGCCGTAGATGTAGTCACCGTTCTCCGAGCGGTCACCGTTGCCGGCGGCCCAGGAGACGACTTGCACGATCTCGGGGCGTTCGACCTTGACGAGGTGTTCGAACTCGACGCGCAGGGCGGCATGGCCGCGCCGCGTCATGTAGTTTTTCGTGCCGGCCGGCAGCCGCGCCTCGGGCGCGTCTTCGTCCTCGTCGGCGTCCTCGGATTCCGTGACAAAAGCCTTGTTCATGGCGTGGCATTGGGGATGAAGCGAAGATGTTAGCATCCGCCCCACCATGACACAGACCCCGCCAGCCCGGCAGCGTTCCGTTGCCGCCGTCCTTGCCTTTGCCGCCCTGATCGTCTGCGTGGCGATGGGCATCCGCCACACCTTCGGGCTGTTCCTGACGCCGATGAGCATGGAGCACCAGTGGAACCGTGAGGTGTTCTCTTTCGCGCTGGCGCTGCAGAACCTGATGTGGGGCGCGACCCAGCCCTTCGCCGGCTTCCTCGCCGACCGCTTCGGCGCCCGCCGCGTGCTGTGGGGCGCCAGCGCCATGTATGCGCTGGGCCTGCTGGGCATGGCCCACGCCAGCACCGGTACCGGGCTGGCCGCCAGCGCCGGCCTGCTGATCGGCGCGGCGCAAAGCGGCTGCACCTACAGCGTGGTGTTCGCCGCGCTTGGCGCGCTGGTGCCGGAGGCGCGACGTGGCTGGGCCATGGGCGTGGTCGCCGCGGCGGGTTCCTTCGGCCAGTTCCTGATGATTCCGGTGGCATCGCAGCTGATCGGCGGCCTGGGCTGGTTCGGCACCCTGTTGATCTTTTCCGCCGCCGCCCTGCTGATCATGCCGCTGGGCAGCGCGCTGACGCGCGGCCTGACGGCGGCCGCCGCTAGCCGCGGCCAGACCGGCGCCGAGGCGCTCAGGGAGGCCGGGCGCGAAAAGGGCTACCTGCTGCTCAATGTCGGCTATTTCGTCTGCGGTTTCCAGGTGGTGTTCATCGGTGTCCATTTCCCCACCTACCTGCTCGACAAGGGTCTCGGCCCGGAAGTGGGCATGACCTCGCTGGCGCTGATCGGCCTGTTCAACGTCTTCGGCAGCTACAGCGCTGGCCAGCTGGGCAACCGCTATCCCAAGCGCCACCTGCTGGCGGGGATCTATTTCGCGCGCAGCGTGGCGATCTCGGCGTTTCTCTGGCTGCCGCTGACGCCGCTCACCGCCTATGTCTTCGCCGCGACGATGGGCCTGCTCTGGCTGTCGACCGTGCCGCTGACCAACGCCATCGTCGCCCAGGTGTTCGGCGTGCGCTTTCTCGGCATGCTCTCCGGCCTGGTGTTCTTCAGCCACCAGGTAGGCAGCTTCCTCGGCGTCTGGCTGGGCGGCAAGCTGTTCGACGCCACCGGCTCGTATGACACCATCTGGGGCATCTGCATCCTGCTCGGAGTGGTCGCCGCGCTCTGCCATTTCCCCATCGACGAACGCAGCCTGGGCGCCCGCCAGCCGGCCCCGGCCTGAGCCGGAAACAGTTCGGATATCCTGATTTGGCGGGGTTTTCCCGCCCTGCTCCGGCCCGGCCGGCGGCGGCGGCGAACAGACCGGGCTTCCCGCCCCACTTTGCCGCAACGTGGTTCGGCCGCACCGCTAGCATAGCCCCATGCCACGTCAAATCGAACTCTACGAGGAAATGGGTCGCATCTCGGCACAGATGGTCGAGGCCGCCCGCGCCGGCGATTGGGAAGGCCTGATCGCGCTCGAAACCGGCGTCAGCCGCCTGCGCGAACAGCTGATGGCGATGCCGGCCGAAACCGGCATCACGACGGACGACCTGGCGCGGCGGCGGCGCCTGATCGAACGCATCCTCGACGACGATGCCGAAATCCGCCGTCATACCGAACCCTGGATGGAACACGTGCGCCACCTGCTCGGCGACAACCGGCGGCTGCGCGAACTGCAGCGCGCCTACGACGTCGCCACGGGAACCCCGCCCGGCCCCTGAGGCGGCCTCAGCGCCGCCCGCCCGCCGCCTGGTAGAGCGGCATCACCTCGGGCAGGTGCTTTTCGATTTCCCTGATGCGGTTGTTGCCGGCCGGATGGGTCGACAGGAACTCCAGCGGCGCGCGGCTGTTGGCGGCCGTCATCTTCTGCCACAGCGTGATGCCGGCGCGCGGATCGAAGCCGGCGCGGGCGGCGAGGTCGAGCCCGACCACGTCGGCCTCCGATTCGTCATCGCGCGAGAATTTCAGCGAGAGCAGGTTGCCGCCGAACTGGAAGGCACCGGTGTAGCGCCCGCCCCCCACCAGTTCGCCGAGCAGGCTGGCGCCAAGCTGGGTCAGCTGGCTTTTCGCCACGCGCTCGCGCGCGTGCTCGCGCAAGGCGTGGGCGATCTCGTGGCCCATCACCATCGCCACTTCGTCGTCGCTAAGCTTGAGCGTGTCAAGGATGCCGGTATAGAAGGCGATCTTGCCGCCCGGCATGCAGAAGGCATTGATCTGCTTCGAGCCGATCAGGTTAACTTCCCACTTCCATTGCCCGGCACGCGGATTGAAACGGCTGACGAAGGGAATCATGCGCCTGGCAATGGCGCGCAGGCGCTTCACCTGCGGGTGGTCGTCGGCGGCCAGCGCCCGCTTCGACGCGGCCTGGCGCTTGAGGTCGTCGTACTGCTGCGCGGCCTGCTTCTCCAGCGCCCCCGCCGGTACCAGGTTGCGCACCGCAGAGGGTTTGCCGACCTCGACGCCGTCGGCCAGCGCCACCGGCTGGGTGACGGCGAAGACCAGGGCAGCGGCCAGCACGCGGCGCATGCTATTCGCCCTCGCCCCCCAGCGCCTCTGCCAGGTGGCCAAGCAGTTGCGCCAGTTCGCCGCACATCAGGGTGAAGTTGGCGGCAAACAGGTCGTCGGCGTTCTCGGCCTGGCGCTCGGCGTCTTCCTTGATGATGTCGAGGAAGGCGAGCTTTTTCACCTGCATCTGCTCGGTGAGCACGAAAGAGACGCGGTCGTTCCAGGTCAGCGCCAGGCGCGTCGCGCTCTTGCCGGCGGCGATGTGGTTGCGTACCTCGTCGCTGTCCAGGCTGTGGCGCACGTAGCGCACGGCCGGGCGCTCCTCGGCGGCCGCCTGCAGCTCGCAGTCGCGATCGATGCTGAAGCTTCCCGGCGATTCGCCGGCGGCAAGCCATTGCGTCATCGCCGTGGCCGGCGCAATCCGGGTCTTGACCAGGGTCAGCGGCAGCTCGCCAAGCGACAGCTTCAGCTGTTCGACGACCTCGTCGGCGCGGGCGGGCGAGGAGGCATCAACCAGCAGCCAGCGGTTCACCGGATCGATCCAGACGTAGGTCAGTCCGCGCTTGACGAAGGCCCGCGGCAACAGCTCGGCCTCGACCTGGTCGGTGATCTCGCGGCGCTGCTTGCGCCCCGGCTTGTAACCCTGGGCGACTTCGATCTGGTCGAGCTTGGCCTGGGCGTACTGGCGCACTACCGACGTTGGCAAAAGTTTCTGTTCGACGCCGAGCGCAATCAGCTGCTGGCGGGCGATGCTGAACACCAGTTCGCCCTCCTCGCCGCGCGGCGGCACCCAGCCGCGCGAACTGCGATCGCTGGCACCGCAGCCCTGGAAGACACCATTGCCGAGCGCCTGCGCGAGCGCCTCGGTGTCGTAGTCCCAGGCGGGGCCAAGGCGGAAAATCTGGAGATTGCGAAACCACATGGGACGAAATCCGGTGAAGGCGAATCCGGATTTTAATCGCCGCCGCAGGCCGGCCAAAAGTCGGCGCTGACGCTACGGCGATAAAAAAGCGCCCGGGGCCAGCTGCGGCCCGGGGCGCTTTCCGCCCAGCCGGCGCTCAGTACGCCGCGCTCAGGCTTCGGCGAGTGCGGCGTTGGCCGCGGCTTCAGCGGCGCGGCGGGTCTTGCCGGCACGCGCCGGCATGTGGCACAGGCCGCAAACATAGCCCTTGACCGGATCGTAGGCATGGGTGACGAACTCGCCGCCGCATTCGCGGCAGGTCGCCATCTGCAGCATGTTGGCATCGAAAAAGCGCACCATGGTCCAGGCCCGCGTCAGCGACAGCACGGTGTCCATGCCGCCGAGCTTGATCTGGTCGAGGTACATGCGGTAGGCCTTGATGATCAGCTCCAGGCCTTCCAGCTGCGTGTGCGACTTGAGGAAGCGGAAGTAGGCCATGAACAGCGAGGCATGGATGTTCGGCTGCCAGGTCATGAACCAGTCGGTCGAGAAGGGCAGCATGCCCTTTGGCGGCGACTCGTGGCGCACCTCCTTGTACAGCTTGAGCAGGCGCTCGCGCGAGAGGTTGGTTCCGGCCTCGAGCAGTTGCAGGCGGGCGCCGAGCTCGATGAGCTCGACCGCGAGGCCGATGTCCTTGGCCTCGACAATTACGGATTTATTGCGCATGTGTACCCCCGTCGTCAGACGTAGCGTGCTGGAAGGATGGCCGGGAAATCAGGCCAGCGTGGCGACGGGCCGGCCGGCGGCGAGGATCGCCGCATGCAGGTGGCCGACGCCGCGATCGCGCTCGTGGTTGGAGAGCAGATCGATCAGCAGGGTGTCGTCGAAACGGAAGCTGCACAGCAGCATGTCGGAACTGGCCATCTTGAGCACCTGCCCCGGGGTGAGGCGGGCCAGCACGTCGGCAATCTCCTCGCTGATTCCCAGGCGGAAAATGGCGGCTTCGCGATCCGAGCGAACCATGTTCTGCGCCAGCATCAGGTACGAGAGATTGACTTCCTTTATGTCGTTGTAGGTGTCGGTCGATTTCATTCTTCACTCCTTGAGATTGCCTAGGGATGCGGACTGGCGCCCGAATCCCGGCAGATGCATGATCACACGGGTGATGACAAGAAAGAAATCAACGGAAAAACCAACGTATTGTAAGAATTAGATACAGCCGTTTTGTAAGAAAAAACATTACAAATTTGACCTATCGCCATGATTTATTGATCAGAAAATTGTGTTTGCCCGGGCGCCGACCTGGCCCGAGTGGCCCGCCGTCAGGCGCTGCGCTGGGATTTTCCGATTGTCTGCATGGTCGCCACGGCATTGCGGCTGCGCTTGGCCAGATAGGCGCTCTGGTCGGCCAGACGGATCAATGCGTCGGAATCGGCCACGCCCGCCTCGCGTACCGCAACCCCGATACTGACGCTGGTATGCACCGGCTGCGCGCCACCGACGATGGGCTGTGCCGCGGCGGCGGCGCGCATGCGTTCGGCGGCGGCCAGCGCGGCGTCGAGGCTGGTGTCCGGGCAGATGACGATGAACTCGTCGCCGCCGCTGCGCGCCAGCACTTCCTGGGCGCGCATCTCGCCCTTGAAGGCGCTGGCCACCAGCTTCAGGGCGCGGTCGCCGGCCTCGTGGCCGTGACCATCGTTGATCTGCTTGAGATTGTCGACGTCGATCACCATGCAGGCCAGCGGCCGCTCGGTGCGCACCGCCATGGCCCACTCCTGGTGGATGCGGTCCATCGCGTAGCGCCGGTTCGGGCAGCCGGTCAGCATGTCGGTCATGCCGGCTTCCTGGAGCTTCTGGTTGCTTGCGGACAAGGCCGCGGTCATGCGCCGCAGCGCTTCCTGATCGCGGCGCAGATCCTCCTGCAAGGCGGCTATGCGCAGCGCGGCCACGAGGTGGGCCTCCAGCAGGCGCGGCGAAGGCGGCAGCGGCAGGTAACCATCAGCGCCCGCCTCGAAGCCGCGCACCATCAGTGCTTCGTCCGACAGGTCGCCCAGCAGCAGCGCATAGATGCCGCGCCCGGATTTGAACTGGCGCAGGGTACGCACCAGCTCCACGCCATCGACATCGGCGGCGCGGGCATCGACCAGCACCACCTGCGGCTGAGACTCGACCGCCATCGCCAGGCCCTGGCGGCCGTTGTCGGCTTCGACCAGCTGATGGCCTGAGGCCTTCAGCTGGGCCAGCAGCGGCTGGCGCAAGTGCACCGGATCGCCGACCAGCAACACGCTGAGGCTGCCGCTGTGTCTTGGCGCCACTTCCGTCGCCGCTGCCGCAGCGTCGGCAGCAGTAGGCATGATCGCCGGCGGCGCAGGAGGCCGGGCGGCGGCCGCCGCCGGCGCAGGGGCGGCAGGCACAGCCACCGGCAGGGGCGTCAGGTCCGCCTGCTCGAAATGCGGCATGGGCCCGGTGTCGAGCGCCAGGTTCTCGCCCCATTCGCGCCACTCGTGCGCGGCGCGGTCGCATAGCGCCACCAACTCGGCGCCGTCGAGCGCCAGCGCCTCGCCCATCTCGAACAGGGCCGGCATCATGCCGTGCCAGGCGGTTTCCGGTGCCACGCAGATATCGGCGATGTGGTCGGCGAGGCGCAGGGCGAGGCGAACCTTGTCGTTGCCGGCGTCCTTCGGCAGTTCCATCACGCTCACGCCACCGAGCGCTTCCACCGCCTCGACATAGACGTCCGGCAGGTTGTAATCCATCAGAATCGAGGCGGAAATCGAGGCGGCGCCGGCCCCCAGCTGTGCCTGCTCGGACTCGCCGGGTTGGGCTTCCGGCTTGCCGGCGCGACGCTGCAGCAACTCGCCGTAGTCCTTCGGCGAGACGGTCGCCAGCACCAGTTCGCCAACCCGGGCGACGAGGCCGACGCTGAACGCATCCGGCCGCGGACAATCGACGCGCGCCGCAGCGATGCGCTGCAGGGCCACCGCACGCGCCAGCGAGCGTGCCCAGAAGCGGGCGCCGTCAAACCCCGGGCATTCCGCCGCGCGGTGGTTCTCGAGCAGGGAGAGCCCCATCGCCAGCGAGCGCACCGGCGCCACGCCGAGGACATCCACCGCATCGCGCAGCGACACCACCGGTCCGTGATCGCTGCCGCTGACGCCGTTGGCAACCTTGATGGCACGCACGGCCAGCGTCGGATCGGCCTTGATGGCGTGGGCGACGACGGCGAGCGAGACGAACTCGCGCTGCGTCAGACGGATCAGCGCCAGGGCCGGGCCCTTGGGCATGGGATATTCGTTCAGCGCCTTGATCTGCTCTATGCGCCTGGCAACGGGATGACTCGTCATGATGCGTGGAAGGCCTGCGTTTACAAGTGAAGAGGCTTATATCACCATTTCATGGCGCTGGGCAACGGCGGCGGCGGCGTGCGACCTGCCGCGCTAGAATCCCCCCATGGATCCGGCGATGAACTTCTGCAGTGCCTGCGGCGCCACAGTAAGCCTGCGCATCCCCGCGGGCGACTCGCTTGAGCGCCATGTCTGCGATGCCTGCGGCGCAATCCACTATCGCAACCCGCGGCTGGTGGTCGGCGCCCTGCCGGAATGGGAGGATCGCATCCTCCTGTGCCGTCGCGCCATAGAACCTCGCCATGGCAAATGGACACTGCCGGCGGGCTTCATGGAGAACGGCGAAACCGTCGCGGCGGCGGCAGTCCGCGAAACCATGGAAGAAGCCTGCGCACGCATCGAGCTCGGCGACATGTACAGCATGATCAGCGTGCCGCACATCCACCAGGTGCATGTCATCTACCGCTCGCGCCTGCTCGACCTAGACTTCGCACCCGGTGCCGAGACACTCGAATTGCGCCTGTTCAGCGAAGACGAAATCCCCTGGGACGAGATCGCCTTTCGCACCATCGCCATCACCCTGCGACATTTCTTCGCCGACCGCCGCGCCGGCCGCTTCGGCTTTCACAGCGAAGACCTGATCGCGCCGCCGCCGCGCTGAGCGCGGACGCGCCTACGGCTCGTTCAGGTCGAATACCACCGGCAGCAGCACGGCAAAGCTGCGTCCGCGCAATGCCTCGGGCAGGCGTGCGCGTTGCGCACCGGCATCGATCATCGCCAGCGCCGCACGATCCAGCGGTTCGTGTCCGCTCGATCTTGCCAGGGTTGCCGGTTGCGGCCGGCCATCGGGGCCGACTTGCAGCGCGATCTCGGCGCTGCCTTCCCAGCCCGAGGCGGTGGCCTGCGAGGGATAGCGCTTGAAGCGACGGGCCTCGCGCGCCACGGCAATGCGATAGCCGCGCAAGCCATCCGCCAACTCGGGACTGGCGCCCGGCGCAGCCGGCGACGGCGGCCCGCGCCGCGCCACCGGGACCGCACCCGGGCTGGCCGGGGCGATAGCGGTGACAGGGGCGGGGACCGGTGTCGCCGCCGCGAAGGCAGGCGTCGATACGGCAGGAACGGTCGGTGCGGGCGCCGGTGGTGGTGCCTGCTCGACCGGTGGTGCCGCAAGGGCAGTGGCCGCGGGCGGTGTCGGCGCCCTGACGGCCACCGGGGCTGCCGGCGGCGGTTTGGGCGCCGTCGCCGGAAGCGCCGGCTGGCGCAGGCTGGCCTGCAGCGGAAGCAGATTGCCCAGCTCGGCGGGCCGCGGCGGAGCCGGCCACAACAGCACGATGTGGAGCAGCAGCGAGGCGGCGACGGCATAGCGCAGCCGCCGCGATGCAATTACCCCGCTATCCGTACTATGAAAGTTCACAATGCTCTGCTAGATTCTCGCCGTTAGGGGATTTTATAGAGATGAGCCGCCATCCGTTGATCCTTACCCTCGACCAGCACGGCGTACCGCACCGGTGGGTCAGTTGGCAGCATGCCTGCGTATATGTTGCGCGGGATCTGGTTGCCTGGGATGCGGGCGACACCCATTTCGTTTTCCACGGCGGCACCAACCGCATCACCGGCGAGCGCTCGGAGCTTGCCACCAGCAGCATCATCGCGATCCGCGGCAAGGCGCTGTCCGGCAAGTCGCTGCATCCGGTGCCGCCGCTGTCGAACCGCGAGCTGTTCCACCGCGACCGCCACGTCTGCGCCTATTGCGCCAAGGAATTCCCCGGCCAGCGCCTGACGCGCGACCACATCGTGCCGGTGTCGCAAGGCGGCCGCGACACCTGGATGAACGTGGTCACCGCATGCCGGCACTGCAACCAGACCAAGAGCGGACGCACGCCCGAGCAGGCGCGCATGCAGCTGGTCTATGCGCCCTACGTGCCGAACAAGGCCGAGTACCTGATCCTCAGCAACCGCAACATCCTGGCGGACCAGATGGACTTCCTCGCCCGCCACGTACCTTCGCAAAGCCGCGTTCGCGCGGCCTGAGGCGTCGCCCGATGAACACCGTGGCGGCGCGACCGCTGACGTCCTACCGTCCGCATTGGGCCAAGCGCTTCGGCACTGCGCCCTTCCTGCCGATGTCGCGCGCCGAGATGACTGCGCTGGGATGGGATGCCTGCGACGTGATCCTGGTCACCGGCGACGCCTATATCGATCACCCGAGTTTCGGCATGGCGCTGGTCGGCCGCCTGCTTGAAGCCCAGGGCTTCCGCGTCGGCATTATCAGCCAGCCCGACTGGCAGTCGGCCGAGGCCTTCCGCACCCTGGGCGCGCCTGCGCTGTACTTCGGCATCACGGCGGGCAACATGGATTCGATGGTCAATCGCTACACGGCCGACCGCAAGATCCGCAGCGACGATGCCTACACGCCGGATGCCGCGCCAAACCGGCGCCCGGACCGCGCGGTGACCGTGTATGCCCAGCGCGCCCGCGAGGCCTTCCCGCAGGCGAACATCGTCATCGGCAGCATCGAGGCCTCGCTGCGCCGCATCGCGCACTACGACTACTGGAGCGACAAGGTGCGCCGCTCCGTGCTGCCCGACAGCAAGGCCGACCTGCTGATCTTCGGCAATGCCGAGCGTGCGCTGGTCGAACTGACGCACCGGCTGGCGAAAGGCGAAGCCATCGGAGCAATTCGCGACCTGCGCGGCACGGCCTTCATGGTGCCGCGCGGATGGATGCCGGGACCGGAGTGGTCCACCACCGAATCGACGGCTCTGGATACGCCGGGCGCGGTGCATCCGCATCCCGATCCGTACGCAATGGAAGCAGACCAGCAGGCAATAGTCGGCGCTGGCGACACGGCGATCGTGCGCGTGATCAGCCGTGCCGAACGCCTGGCGCAGCACAAGGCGGCGCGCGCCCACACCGCGATCCGCCTGCCCGCCTATGAACAGGTACGCGACGACCCGGTGATGTACGCCCATGCCTCGCGCGTCTTTCATCTCGAATCCAACCCGGGCAATGCCCGTGCCCTGGTACAGGGCCACGGCGATCGCGATGTCTGGCTCAATCCGCCGCCGATTCCCCTGACCACCGGCGAAATGGATCACGTCTACGGCCTGCCCTACGCGCGTGCGCCGCATCCCGCCTACGGCGCGGCAAAAATTCCGGCCTGGGAAATGATCCGCTTCTCGGTCAACATCATGCGCGGCTGCTTCGGCGGCTGCACCTTCTGCTCGATCACCGAACATGAAGGCCGCATCATCCAGAGCCGTTCGGAAGCCTCGATCCTGCGCGAGATCGAGGAGATCCGCGACAAGACGCCGGGCTTCACCGGGATAGTTTCCGACCTCGGCGGCCCTACTGCCAACATGTACCGCCTGGCCTGCAAGGACCCGAAAATCGAGTCATCGTGCCGGCGCCTGTCCTGCGTCTACCCCGGAATCTGCGAGAACCTCAACACCGACCACGCGCCGCTGATCTCCCTCTACCGCAAGGCACGCGCGCTGCCCGGCATCAAGAAGATCCTGATCGGCTCGGGACTGCGCTACGACCTCGCGGTGCGCTCGCCCGAGTATGTAAAAGAACTGGTGACCCACCACGTCGGCGGCTACCTCAAGATCGCGCCGGAACACAGCCAGGAAGGCCCGCTGTCGAAGATGATGAAACCGGGCATGGGCAGTTACGAGCGCTTCAAGCAGATGTTCGACAAATTCTCGAAGGAGGCGGGCAAGGAGCAATACCTGATCCCCTACTTCATCGCCGCCCACCCCGGCACCACTGACCAGGACATGCTCGAACTCGCGCTCTGGCTCAAGCGCAATGGCTTCCGCCTCGACCAGGTGCAGACCTTCCTGCCAACGCCGCTGGCACTGGCCACGGCGATGTGGCATACCGGCAAGAACCCGCTGCGCAAGGTGACTGCGACATCGGAAGCAGTGCCGGTGGTGCGCGGCGAACGACACCGCAGATTGCAGAAAGCCTTCCTGCGCTGGCACGATCCGGCGAACTGGCCCCTGTTGCGCGAGGCGCTCGCCGCCATGGGCCGCGCCGACCTGATCGGCCCCGGCAAACGCCATCTGGTGCCGGCCCGCCAGCCGGGAGGGGCGGCGCCCGCCCGCCCCCCCGGACTGACCGGACAAAAGTCGGCGCCGGCGCCACGGCGATCGATTTCCCCGGGCCCGGCCAAGACAGCCCGTACCGGGCCGAAAACGACGCGCCATCCGGACGTACCGCGCCATCCCCTGTCGCGCCGCAAGGGCGGCTAGGGGCAATTCAGGGCGTTCGGATCAGGAGGGGCGCAGCAGGTAGAATCGGGTGGCGGAGAGGGTGTCCCTTCCGCCGTACTTTTCATGCCATTGCACTTAATGTCATGGCGTATCAGAATCGGCCGCAACCCCTGATCTGGCAAGGCATTACCCCGCCAAATACCCTTCTCTTGACTTATCACACCCTGTCGCCTAATATCACCATTATTGGTGGGTACATTAACGGGTTGCTGATGGCATAGCTAAAAATCAGTTTTTTGACTCAATTGCAGCAATGCAGTTGCTCAATTTATTGATGGGTAGCGCCCGCAAACCCGCATCATTGAGGCATCTATGCATTTGTCGAGTACGGCGGAGAGTTAGGACAATGGCACGTAAAGCGAAGGAACTATCGGCTATCGAAGTCAGCAGGCTAACCACGCCCGGCCTGCACGCTGTCGGCGGTGTAGCTGGTCTGGCGCTACAGGTAACAGACCGGGGCGCACGCTCTTGGATACTGCGCGCCATGGTCGGCGGCAAGCGCCGGGATATGGGCCTTGGCGGATACCCTGACGTTACCCTGGCCGGGGCCAAAGAGAGGGCGCGGGTGAAGCGCGACCAGATCGACAACGGTATCGACCCTATCGAGGACAGGCGCGCCAAGAAAAGCGCGCTGGCTGCTGCGGTAGCCGGGGCCATGACGTTTTCCCAAGCGGCAGCCGCCTGCATCGCCGCCAAGGAAGCCGGATGGAAGGATGGCAAGCACGGGCAGCAGTGGCGCAACACGCTGGAAACCTACGCCTATCCCGTGATCGGCAAAATGTTCGTCGGCAGCATCGAGAAGGAACATGTCCTCAAGATCCTGTCGCCGATCTGGACGACCAAGACAGAGACAGCATCCCGCCTGCGCGGACGCATCGAATCCGTGCTGGACTGGGCCACGGTAAGCGGCTACCGCAAGGGCGAGAACCCGGCACGGTGGCGCGGGCATCTGGACGTACTGCTGGCAGCCCCGAACAAGGTGCGGGCCATCGAACATCATGCCGCGCTCGACTGGCGCGAGGTCGGCGCATTCATGGCGACACTGCGCGAACGGGAAGGCACGGCGGCGCGAATGCTGGAATTTGCCATCCTGACGGCCGCCCGATCCGGCGAAGTGCGCGGCGCGACATGGGCCGAAATTGATCTGGTCGGCGCGGTCTGGACAATCCCCCCCAGCAGGATGAAGGCGAAGAAGGAACACCGCATCCCGCTCTCCGATGCCGCCGTGAAGCTGCTGGAAGCCCTGCCACGAGATAGCGAGATTGTTTTCCCGTCGCCGGCTGGCAAGCGGCTTTCCGATGCCGCGATGACCAAGCTACTTGAACGCATGGGGCGCAGCGACATAACGGGCCATGGGTTCCGAAGCACGTTCCGCGACTGGGCCGGCGAGACCACGGCCTATCCGCGCGAGGTGATTGAACATGCATTGGCGCACCAGTTGAAGGACAAGGCCGAGGCCGCCTATGCGCGCGGCAGCCTGTTCGAGAAGCGCCGCCGACTGATGGATGAATGGGCCAAGTTCACCGCCAAGGTTGAATCCGTGGCGACCGTGACTCCGATCAAGGCCAAGACAGCAGCCTGATACGAATTCGCCACGCCTAGGCTGATCCCCGAAAACCCGTATCCCTCACGGGCTGGCGCTGGCGATCCTCACGAGGGGTGCGCGAGGGACGCGAAATGGGGAAAGCGGGCTCATTTCAAGTAATGCTTGATGATTTCAGAAAGCAGAAGTTTGCAGACGAAATGCACGACGATCCAACGGTTGGGCCATGGCTATTTGCTGGCAGCGAAATTGTTCCAATCCTTGACAAGTTATTGTCCGATGAGCGAATGAAGAAGGTTTGGCCGTCGCTCAACAAGCGACTGAAAGACCCATTTGAGCCTATCCGGTTCGCAAGGGTCTGCGAGTACGCAATATCGGGATGGAACTTCTATCACAAAAACACAGCTTCTGAGCAGGCAAAGCTGTTCTCAGAAATTCAAGTCTGCGCCGAAAAGCTGAGCAAATTGTTGCAGCAGACGACACTCGCTGGCTTCAACGTTAGCCGCGCCATTTCTGACGAAAACATTGAATTCATGATTCGAGAGATTCAAGGGAAGGAAGGGCAGGACAACGGGCTTGCTGCGTTTAGAGATAGTTTGGACTGGTGTCTCCCTTCACTCACAGAAGTATTGTCCTGCGTGCAAGTTGAGGCTTTTGAGTGCAGCAAAATTGGACCCATGGTTAAAAAGCCTCGCTCCGAAAACGCTCCAGTTCACTACTTCATCAGATGCCTTTCCATGTACTTCAATAAGTCGCTTGGACAACCGCTACATGAGTCTGTAGCGGTTATAGCGTGCGTCCTACTGGACAAAGACGATATCGATTCAGACTATGTCCGCAAGCTTGTAAGCAACTAGACCCGGAGGATTCTCTGGAATTTCGTGAGAACAACCTCCGAGGAGGATTCACGAGCCCACTTGGTAAGAATCATCCTCTATACCGATCAACGGTAAGAGCGAGAGTTACGCCATGTTCACACCGTCTTAGAAAGGACAACGACATGGCTCAACGAATCAAAGAAGAAACAATTCCCTCTGCGCTACGCAACTTCGACTCCTTACCCGACGCTGCGCTGATCCCAGACAAGATAGTCGCCGCAGTCATGGGATGTTCAGTGCCATCAGTATGGCGAATGTCGAAGGACGGCCGCATACCACCACCTGTCCGCCCCTCGGAGCGCATGACTCGCTGGACTGTTGGCGGCATACGCAAAGCTGCGAAAGCGTGAGGTGGCCGCCATGGACAGATTTCGCTTAATCATGACCCGGTTCGCCGAGGTCGACGCCCCATTTGCCGCGCTGCTGATTTGCCTCGCTAGCACGTTCGCAGTTTCGATCTGGAGCCTGTTCAAATGATCGCCGCCGATCAATTCCGCGAAGCCATCCGCGCGGCTGGCATGACGCCACCAGATAACGTCGCCGCCGATGGCAAGCTGCGCCGGTTTGCGCCGAATGGAAAGCGCGGCGACGACGCAGGATGGTATGTCCTTCACGGCGACGGCATCCCAGCTGGATGCTTCGGTGATTGGCGCACTGGAGTATCGCAATCATGGCGGGCCGACGTTGGCCGCCCCCTCACGACAGCCGAGGAAGCCAAGAATCGGGCGAGACTTGAAGCCATACAAAAGGAACGCGACGCCGAAAAAGCAAAGCGCCAAGCCGAGGTCGCCGAGCAGGCGCTTGCGATCTGGGAAGAAGCCGACGACGCATCCGACGATCACCGTTATTTGGTGCGAAAGGGTGTCAAGGCTCACGGCTGCCGAATCTATCGAGGCAATCTGGCTATCGCCAAGATGCAATGCGACGGTGCGTTGATAGTGCCACTGCGAATTGCCAGCAACCTTCACAGTCTGCAATTTCTGGCGCCAGATGATGCCCCGCCCGACGATGACAGGCGCTTTCTACCCGGCGGGCCGACGAAAGGCCCCTATTTCCTGATTGGATCAACAGAGGAAGCCAAAGCACGGGGCGTGATTGTCTGCGAGGGATTCGCGACCGGCGCAACGCTGCGCGAAGCGACCGGCCTTACCGTGATGGTGGCATTTACTGCCGGCAACTTGCTGGAAGTCGCGACGTTCGCACGCGAGAAACTTCCCGACGCGAAGATCATCCTAGCCGGCGACGTAGACAAGTCCGGAACTGGGCAGCGGGCAGCAATCGAGGCCGCTAGAGCGGTCGGCGGTGTCGTGGCATTGCCCGCATTCACCCCGGCGGAACTGGTCGCAGATAAGCCCCCGAGTGACTGGAATGACTTTGCCAAACTGCGCGGGCTGGGTGCTGTCAAAACTGCCATAAGCGATGCCATGAAAGTCGGCGCGGGTGACACGGTGACAGGTAGCACAACCGCTGCGGGCGATGCCGACGAATGGCCGCAACCGCTGGCCCTGCCCGACGGCTTGCTGCCCGTTCAAGCCTTCGACTTCGCCCTGCTGCCTGATACGCTGGAACCTTGGGCGCGGGACATATGCGAGCGGGTGCAATGCGCGCCGGATTATGTCGCTGCGGCAATCATGGCCGGGCTGGGTTCTATTGTTGGTCGCAAGATTGGCATTCGACCGCAGGCCCGCACCGACTGGACGGAAACGCCGAATCAATGGGCCTTGATCGTCGGTCGTCCCGGAGTGCTGAAAAGCCCGGCAATCGAAGCCGCGCTGTCTCCAATCAAGCGATTGGCAGCCGTGGCAACCGAGGCGCACCAGTCCGACTTGGATCAGCACCGCATCGCCATACGAACGGCCAAGCTGCGCGCAGAGGAAGGCGAGAAGGCCGCGCGCAAGCTGTTGGCGAAGCTTCCCAGTTCCGACGTGTCGCACCTGCTCGACGGCAAGGAACCAGAAGCCCCCGCCATGCGCCGCTACATCGCGGTCGACAGCAATGCCGCATCGCTGGGCGAACTGCACCGCCAGAACCATAACGGACTGCTGGTGCATCGGGACGAAATGGTATCCCTGCTGCGTAGTCTCGACCGCGAGGATCAATCCGACGCGAGAGGGTTCTACCTGACCGGCTGGAATGGAAATAGCAGCTACACTTTTGACCGTATTGGCAGGGGCTTGAACCTGCATATTCCAGCGGTCTGTCTTTCTCTGCTGGGTTCGACGCAACCGGGCCGCATCGCCGAATATATCCGCCATGCCGTGCGCGGCGGCGCGGGCGATGATGGCTTGATCCAGCGTTTCGGGCTGCTGGTCTGGCCTGATAACGGCGGCGACTGGCAGAACGTGGATAGGTGGCCCGACAGCACCGCCAAGAAGGAAGCCAATCAGGTTTTTGACTATCTCGACAAGATCGATCCGGCGACTGTCGGCGCGCTACAGGACACCGACCACGACGGCGAACCCGACGGCATACCCTATCTTCGCTTCGATGAAAATGCGCTTGGCCTGTTCCTCGAATGGCGCACCGATCTGGAAGCACGACTGCGCGCGGGCGATCTGCACCCGGCGCTTGAATCGCATCTCGCCAAATACCGCAAGCTGGTTCCGTCGCTGGCGCTGATCCTGCACCTGGCCGGCAATGGCACCGGGCCGGTAAGCGAACGGGCCGCCCTGCAAGCCTTGGCATGGGCCGAATATCTCGAAACCCATGCGCGCCGGGCTTATGGCAGCGTTACCGCGCCGGAGGTATCAGCAGCCAAGGCGGTCATTTCCAGAGTCCGAAAAGGTGATTTGCCGCGCGAGTTTTCCAGCCGCGAGGTATGGCGGCCGGGCTGGGCGCAACTTTCCGACCGCGATCAGGTCGCCGATGCGCTGCGCCTACTGGTGGATTACGACTGGCTGGCGACCACGACCAAGACAGACACCGGCGGCCGGCCTGCCACGATCTACACCGCCAATCCGAGGGGGTTCCCATGAGCTACCTTGCCCGTTTGAAGAACCTTGATTCTGAAAAGCGCCTACCTATCGAACTGCCAAAGCTGCCAAAAGTCCCTTATGACAGTTTTGACAGTAGCCACGGGACGCGCTTTCAGAAAACGCATGCCCCGGTTCCAATAGTCGGCGCTGGCACCACGGCGGCAGGCTTCGACCGCGCATGGTTCGAGGAGCGCGCCGGAATTCTTGAATTTGACGCTGGTTTTCCCCGCCAAGAGGCGGAGCGACTGGCTTACTTGGAGGTGGCACTATGGCAACAGCAATCACAATGCAGGACTTTGCAATGAGCGCAGCGCGCCGTCGTGCTGTGCTGGTTTCCGATGAATTCGCCGATGCGTTCGAGGGCTTCCTATCCCGCTTCGAGGTCGTATTCGGGGATGCGGACTGGCCGACGACGCTGGATAACCTGCAAAACGATGCGGAATTCTTGATCGCCCCCCATGGAACTTTTCTCGAACCCTGCGTCGACGACGAGGACAACAACTGGGGGAACCGGGGTTCGCTTCTTGATGCCTATCGCCGCTTGAAGCAAGTCATGGCGTGCCATTCCTTCAAGCCTGTTTTGCTGCACCCCTGCGGCGCGGTTACAAAGGTTCCCCCGACTGCTTCGGAATCCGAAGGCTTGTAGCCGATTCATGCGACGGATTTTTCCTAACCATGGGTAGCCCGCTTTCCGGCTGGTACGGTCGCCGAAGTTCCCGCCCGTATTTCGATGAACTGCCGCGCCTTGCCATCGGTGACGTAGCCGCCGAGGATCGAGGCGCGACGTGGCTTATCTGGCAGGGATCGACCGTTCGCCTGACCCGGATTCCGCAAAATCTTGGCGGTACGGCGCTGCGCTTTTTTTGTTCCCGCTGCAACTGCACCGCCAGAGTGATCTATTTCGCCGCTGCGCCCTGCTGCTACCGCTGCACCAATGCACGGTATCGCACCCATAGCGAAAGACCCAGCCGCCGGGCATTGCGCGCCGCGCTGAAAGTCTTTCGTCGACACAAGGTCGACTATTCACGCCCAAGCGCCAAACCGAAATGGCAACGCTGGCCAACGTTCGAGCGCCGCGACGCCGAGGCCGAAGCCGTGTTCCCAGTGATCGAGGCCGCCGAATGCTTTCCATTTGTCGCCGCCAAGCGAATGCGACGCAGAAAGGTTAGCGACCGCTGACATATGCTAACGGCATGCACTTCAACTTTTCTTCTCCCGGAAAATTTTGTCGGCGGGTAGCACCAAGACAAACACCCCCGGCGCGGATGCCCATGTACCCCCTACCCTGCACCCCCTGCCGCTGGAAAATGCTTTCCGCGAGCAACGGCGAATCCCGCAAGCTCAACAGCCGAGCCTCGACCCCTCCCCCCCCGGTCATGTGCGCGGCCGTAGTCGATGGATACCTGAAAAAGTAACCCCCGGCCTTGCCTGAAGTACCCCCCCGGCCTTGCCCTACACCGGGCCAAGAGTCGGCGCTGGTGACACGGCGATCATGATTCAGAGATAGGCGCTTGCAGAGAGTCCCGGTAAAGGCGACAATCGTTCCAAGCGGGAGCATCAAGCACCTTGCGAATTGGTGGGCGCATTGATGGGTATAAACAAAAAGCGCCCCGAAAGGCGCATAGTTACTAGGTAGGTGGCGGAGAGGGTGGGATTCGAACCCACGGATGCCTTGCGACATCGCCTGATTTCGAGTCAGGTACATTCGACCACTCTGCCACCTCTCCGCGAGGCGCGGATTATAACCGCGATGCGTCCGCCGGTCACTGCGTACGGAGGTGGGGATTTGCCGAAGCTGCTTCGCCTGGTCGCTTGCCTCGCCGTGATGCTGGCCACCGCCTGCGGACGGATTGCGCCCCCGCAGGAGACGGGCGAACTGGTGGTGGCGATCCGGGAAAGTCCGGCCTTCTTCCAGGACCGCGGCGAGGGCACCAGCGGCTTCGATCATGATCTCATCAGCGCGTTTGCCCGGCACCTCGGAGTCAAGCTCCGTTTCATCAAGGCGGCCGACCCCTTTGAGCTTGGCGATCTGGCCCTCGCCGGCCGCGTTCATCTGGCCGCATCCCTGCCCCTCGGTAACGAAACGCTGAGCTACTCCGTGCCCATCCGCACGGTCGGCCAGTGGATCGTCGGTCACGGCGATGCAGCGGGGCCGGGCAGCCTCGGCGACCTTGCGGGAAAGCCCGTTGAAGTGCTTGCCGGGTCGGCGCTGGCGACCACCTTGCGCGGTCTGGACGAGAAATCACGGCCCGAGGTCATCGAGGTGCCCGGCGCCAACGAGATGGATTTGCTGGAGCGCGTCGCGCAGCGGCGCGCGTCGCTGGCCGCCGTTCACGACATCCACCTCGACGTTGGCGTCAATTTCTACCCGGAGCTCAGCCCCTTGCTGCAGTTGCCCGGCAAGCTGGAACTCGGCTGGGCTTTCGGCGGCAGGGAAGCCGACCGCCTGCGTGCCAGCGCCGACCAATTCATCACCGCGGCGCGCACCGACGGCACCCTGAACCGGCTGGTAGACCGCTATTTCGGCCACATCAAGCGCATTGACGCGCCCGGCATCGAGCGCTTCATTGACGATGCCAAAAAGCGCCTGCCACAGTGGCGTCCGCATTTCCAGGCGGCCCAGGACCTGACCGGGATCGATTGGCGCCTGCTGGCGGCGCTGGCCTACCAGGAATCGAAGTGGGACCCGCTGGCGACCTCGCCGACCAATGTGCGCGGCATGATGATGCTGACCGAAGACACCGCCGACTACCTGCGCGTCAAGAATCGGCTGGACCCGGTCGAGAGCATCCGCGCCGGCGCCCGCTACCTCGCGGAACTTATCGAGCAAGTGCCAGCCAGCGCAGGCAATCCGGACCGAACCTGGCTGGCGTTGTCAGCCTACAACCTGGGCATGGGCCACTTCCGCGGCGCCCGCGCCATGGCACCCCGCTTCAAGCGCAATCCCGACAACTGGTATGACATGAAGGCGGTATTGCCGCAACTTTCGCGGCCGGAAATCTACGCGCGCCTGAAGAGCGGGCGGGCGCGCGGCGGCGAGGCCGTGATCATGGTGGAGAACATCCGCAGCTATTACGACGTACTGTGCCGCTTTGAACCGGCGCACGTCTCGCCGTTCCCGCTGACCACCACGCTGGCCAGAAACTAAGCCGCCGCGATCGTCTCCAAACCGCCCATCCAGGGCCGCAACACGGTCGGCACCGTAATGCTGCCGTCTTCGTTCTGGTAGTTTTCCAGCACCGCCACCAGCGTGCGGCCGACCGCCAGGCCCGAGCCGTTCAGCGTGTGCAGCAGTTCCGGCTTGTTCTTCTCGTTCCTGAAGCGGGCCTGCATGCGCCGCGCCTGGAAGGCCTCGAAGTTGGAGCAGGAGGAAATCTCGCGGTAGGTGTTCTGTGCCGGCAGCCAGACTTCGAGGTCGTAGGTCTTGGCCGCGGAAAAGCCCATGTCGCCGGTGCACAGCGCCACCTTGCGGTAGGGCAATTCGAGTTTTTGCAGCACCGCCTCGGCGTGGCCGGTGAGCTGTTCCAGTGCGTCCCACGACTGGTCGGGGCGCACCATCTGCACCAGTTCCACCTTGTCGAACTGGTGCTGGCGGATCATGCCGCGCGTGTCCTTGCCGTAGCTGCCGGCCTCCGAACGGAAGCAGGGCGTGTGGGCGACGAACTTGAGCGGCAGCGCATCGCCGGCGAGGATTTCGCCGCGCACCAGGTTGGTCACCGGGACTTCGGCGGTGGGGATCAGGTAGAGCTTGCTGCCGTCGCCACGCGCCACGGCGAACAGGTCTTCCACGAACTTCGGCAACTGGCCGGTGCCGAACATGCTGTCGGGATTGACGAGGTAGGGCGTGTAGACCTCGGTGTAGCCATGCTCGGTCGTATGCAGGTCGAGCATGAACTGCGTCAGTGCGCGATGCAGGCGCGCGATCTTGCCCTTCATCACGGTAAAGCGGGCGCCGGAAATCTTGACGCCGGCCTCGAAATCCAGCCCGCCCAGCGCAGTACCGAGATCGACGTGGTCGCGCGGCGCGGCGATGGCGCGCGGCGTGCCCCAGCGCAGCACTTCGACGTTGCCGCTCTCGTCCTTGCCCACCGGCACGCTCTCGTGCGGCAGGTTGGGGATCAGTTCGAGGAAGCTATCGAAGCGCGGCATCAGCTCGGCCAGCGCCGCCTCGCCGGCTTTCAGGTCGTCACCCAGGCCGGCCACTTCGGCCATCACGGCGGAGGCATCCTCGCCCTTGCCCTTCAACATGCCGATCTGCTTCGACAGCGTGTTGCGCTTCGCCTGCAGGTCCTGGGTGTGCACCTGCAGGCGCTTGCGTTCGGCTTCCAGCGCCTCGAAGGCGGCGGTGTCCAGCCTCACGCCGCGCGTGGCGAGGCGTTCGGCGACGGATGCGAGGTTGCTGCGCAAGCTTTGAATGTCCAGCATGACGAATCCTTAGCGTTTCTTTTGTGCCTGCGCGTCGAGCTCACGCAGGTGGGCTAGTTTCTCGGCGATCTTCTGTTCCAGGCCGCGCGCCACGGGCTGGTACCACTGCACCGCCGGCATGCCCTCGGGAAAGTAGTCCTCGCCCGCGGCATATCCTTCGGCCTCATCGTGCGCGTAGCGATAATCAGCGCCGTAGCCGAGGTCTTTCATCAGCTTGGTCGGCGCATTGCGCAAATGCTCGGGCACGCCACGACTCTTGTCCTTGGCGACGAAAGCGCGGGCGGCATTATAGGCGACGTAGGCGGCGTTCGACTTGGGCGCCACGGCCATGTAAAGCACCGCATTGGCCAGCGCCAGTTCGCCCTCGGGACTGCCGAGGCGCTCGTAGGTGGCACAGGCATTCAGCGCGATTTCCCAGGCGCGCGGGTCGGCCAGGCCGACATCCTCGATCGCCATGCGCACGATGCGCCGCCCGCAGTAGAGCGGATCGGCGCCGCCATCGAGCATGCGTAGCAGCCAGTACAACGCGGCATCCGGGTTCGAGCCGCGCACCGATTTGTGCAGGGCCGAGATCTGATCGTAGAAGGCGTCGCCGCCCTTGTCGAAGCGCCGCAGGTCGGCGGCCAGCGTCTGTTCCAGAAAGTCGGCGCTGACGATACGGCAATTCGAAGTTGCCGCCGCCGTGCGTACCTGCTCCAGCACGTTGAGCAGGCGCCGTGCGTCGCCATCGGCGTACCCGATCAGGCGTTCGCGCGCCTCGGCGTCGAATTCCAGGTCATCCAGCGCTGCGGCCCGCGCCCGGTCGAACAGCTCACCCAGTTCTGCCTCGTCAAGGCTTTTCAGCACATACACGGCGGCCCGCGACAGCAGCGCGGAATTCACCTCGAATGAGGGGTTCTCGGTGGTGGCGCCGATGAAGGTGACGGTGCCTCGCTCGACATAGGGCAGGAAGGCATCCTGCTGCGCCTTGTTGAAGCGATGCACTTCGTCGACGAACAGGATGGTGCGCCGGCCCTGCCCGGACAGGACTTCGGCACGCTGCATCGCCTCACGGATGTCCTTGACACCGGAGAACACGGCCGACAGGGCGATGAATTCGGCGTCGAAACTGTCGGCCATCAGCCGCGCCAGCGTGGTCTTGCCCACCCCGGGCGGGCCCCAGAGGATCATCGAATGTGGCGTGCCCGAGGCGAAGGCGAGGCGCAGCGGTTTGCCCTCGCCGACCAGATGGCGCTGGCCGATGACCTCATCCAGGGTATGCGGCCGCATCTGCTCGGCCAACGGCGCATGCGCCGGTGCCGTGGCGAACAGGTCACTCGCCGACAATGTCAGCCCCGCGCGGCGCGGTGAAGTTGAAAAGCGCGGCCGGCAACACCGGATTCGCCTCGAATTGGGTAAAGCGCAGATGCGTGACCTGACCGAAGCTGTCATGGATTTCCATGCTGACCGGCCGATTGCCGGCGAAGCCTATCCTGACGCGCTCGAAACTGGCGTCGCTGCCCCTGGGCCGGGCGTCGATGAACTCAGCGCCATCGGCGGCGGCGGCTTCCTTGAGCTCGAAATGCTTTTCCAGGTCTTGTCCGGCGAGCAGCGCCGCGGGGCTGGCCCCGAAGGCGGCGCCGAGCTTTTTGACCGCCACCTGGTTGAGGTCCGGGTCGTAGCTCCAGAGCTTGTTCCCGTCGCTCACCAGAAGCTGCTTGTAGGGGGATTCGTAGGACCAGCGGAATTTGCCCGGGCGCACAAAGGCAAAGATACCGGCGGAAGGCTGGGGTTTGCGACCGGAACGCGAGATCACCGTCTGGGTAAACACGCCGCGCGCGCTGCGCGTGGTCTCCAGGAAGCTCTTGAGCTGGTCAAGCCCGGATGCATTGGCCGGCAGGGCTAGTGCAAGGCAGGCGATGGTACCGAGGGCGCCAAGGGCGCGAAAGAATGCGGTCATGCGGGAATTATCGCAGTCCCGCGCGCGCCGTGCCTATTCCCGCCTACTCCTGCTTGCCGGGGCCGATCACCTCGCGCCCGCCGGCACCGTTCATCGGCGTCACCAGGCCGGCTTTTTCCATCGCCTCGATCAGGCGCGCAGCGCGGTTGTAGCCTATGCGCAGGTGGCGCTGCACCAGCGAAATCGATGGCCGCCGGGTCTTCAGCACGATTTCGACGGCCTGGTCGTACATCGGATCGGCCTCGGCATCGCCACTCGCCGTGTCACCAGCGCCGACTTCTGCATCCTCGCCGACCGGACCATCGAGCAGGCCCTCAACGTAATCCGGCGGACCGACCTTCTTCAGGTGGTCGACCACGTGGTGCACTTCCTCGTCGGCAACGAAAGCGCCGTGCACCCTCACCGGCAGGCCGGTGCCCGGCGCCAGGTAAAGCATGTCGCCCTGGCCGAGCAGCGCCTCGGCGCCCATCTGGTCGAGGATGGTGCGGGAATCGATCTTCGATGACACCTGGAAGGCAATCCGCGTCGGAATATTGGCCTTGATGAGGCCGGTAATGACGTCGACACTGGGGCGCTGCGTCGCCAGGATCAGGTGGATGCCCGAGGCCCGCGCCTTCTGCGCCAGGCGCGCGATGAGTTCTTCCACCTTCTTGCCAACCACCATCATCAGGTCGGCGAGCTCGTCGATGACGACGACGATGTAGGGCATGTTCTCGATGACCTCGGGATTCTCCGGTGTCAAGGTGAAGGGATTGGTGAGCGGCTCGCCCGCCTTGCGCGCCTCGTTGATCTTGCCGTTGAGGCCCGATATGTTGCGCACCCCCAGAGCCGACATCAGCTTGTAGCGCCGCTCCATCTCGCCGACGCACCAGTGCAGAGCGTTGGCCGCCTTGGTCATGTCGGTAACCACCGGCGCCAGCAGGTGCGGAATGCCTTCGTAAATCGACAGCTCCAGCATCTTCGGATCGACCATGATCAGGCGTACATCCTTGGGCTCGGACTTGTACACCAATGACAAAATCATGGCATTGACGCCCACCGATTTGCCCGAGCCTGTGGTACCGGCAACCAGCAGGTGCGGCATCTTGGCAAGGTCCGCCACCACCGGCTGGCCGCCGATATCCTTGCCCAGCGCCACTGACAGTGGGGAATGCATGCCATGGTAGGCCTGTGAGCCGATGATCTCGGAGAGACGCACGATCTGCCGCTTCGGATTGGGCAGTTCCAGCGCCATGCAGGACTTGCCCGGCACCGTCTCGACCACGCGGATCGACACCAGCGACAGCGCGCGCGCCAGGTCCTTCGAGAGGTTGACGATCTGACTGCCCTTGACGCCCACGGCCGGCTCGATCTCGTAGCGTGTCACAACCGGCCCGGGATGGGCGGTGAGCACCCGGACCTCGACATTGAAATCGGCCAGCTTGCGCTCGATCAGGCGCGAGGTGACTTCCAGCGTCTGCGCAGCGGGCAGGTCCTCGGGATTGTGGGCGGCCACGGCCAATAGATGGAGGGGTGGCAGCGCCCCGCCGGGCGCATCGAAGAACAAGGCCTGCTGGCGCTCCTTTTCGGCTCGGGCCACGGCCTTGGGCGCAACCGGCACCACCACTTCCACCGGCTCGATCTTCAGAGGCGGCGCGGGACTTTCTTCGACCTTGCGACGCTCGGTTTCAACTGCTTCTTCCCTTTGCTCGGCAATGGCACGACCATACCGCCGATCCTGCCAGGACTCCCAGAGGCTGCGGCCACCGACGTAGGCACCTTCAAGCAGGACTCCGACCTTTTCGGCGATCACTATCCAGGATGCGCCGGTAAATAGGCTGAATCCGATCATCGCCAAGACCAGCAGGATCAGCGTCCCGCCGGTATGGCCGAGAAACTGGCCGGTAAGGCGCCCCACCTCGTAACCGAGCATGCCGCCCGGGGCCAGCGGGAGGGCGGCTTTCATGCTCCAGAAGCGCATCGCCTCGATACCCGTGCTCGAAACCAGCAGTACCAGAAAGCCTCCAAGCGCGATCAGCATGGATCGACGATCTCCGCCAAACAGGTGGGCAAGACGATGGTAGCCCCAGGCGATCATGAAGACGGGCAAGACCGCCAGCCACCAGGCGGAAAAACCAAAAACATAAAGCAGCAAATCGCTGGCCCAGGCCCCGAATCGCCCGCCAGGATTTGCGATCCTTTCGACCGCGGCCGCATGCGACCATCCTGGATCTGCGCGGTCATAGCCCCACAGGATCAGGGCCAGATAGATGCCGAGCAAGCCGACCAGCAGCCAGCGCGCCTCATGGACCAATGCGGCAATCTTCTCGGGCAGGGGGGAATCGGAAGCGTGTGTCAGGCTGGCGGCATTCATCGGTTGTACCAACTCCGCATTCTGCGGAATCGCAGGTAGGGATACTGGTCGATTTTGCCCGTCACGGCGGCGGCCGACAGATCGAACAGCCGTTGGCTATCAGCGTTTATCCGGCCTTGAAAAACAAAAAGGCCGCGGCAGAGAACTGCCGCGGCCCGGGACCCGACGTACTTTCAGCGTGCGTTCAGCGCAGCCTGGGCGAGTTGCTGGATCTCCGCGTTGTTGGGCTGGCGCGTCATCATTTCCTTGGCAACGATCTTCAGGTCGTCCACCATGCCATGCTCCTGGAACACGGAGTACAGGAAGAGTTCAGGCGTCACGTCGCTGGGGGCCGCGGAGGCCCGCATCGTCTCGTAGGCGGCAACTGCCTCGGCGACCTCTTCCTTGCTTGATGCCGACTGTGCCTTGACGGAACGCACCACCAAGCCGCCGACCCGCGAAGTATTCATCAATTCGGACACTCGCGCGAGTTTCTGCGGCACTGCAGCCGGGAGATTGACGATCTGGGGCTTCGCACCCTTGAGAAGCTCGCCGCCGGCGGACGTGGCAACGAAGGTCGCGGGGCCTGACCAAGACTCCTGGCGGCTTGCTGTCGTATAGCTGATGCGGATCGCAGCGCCGGCCGCCAATGTCACCTTGTCGCCGTGGCGCAAGCGCATATAGGCCTGAGCCTTGCGTGCCGGGCCTTCCTTGCCCTGATAGCTGACGTCACCCTGCAGGGAATTGACCAGACCTACATCCCCTCCGGCCTGGGCAAAGGCCAGCGCACTGACCATGCTGCCAAGAAATGCAACAACCAACCTCAATGTATTGTTTTTCATGGTATTCACCAGTTCGGAATGAATTCAACGCGACGATTCAGGCCGCTGTCCGGATTGTCCGTATCACGCAGCTTTTCACTCGCACGGCCCGCCGTTTCGATATTGCTGAGCCCAAACTCTGCTTGCAGGAAGCTCTTCACGGAATCCGCACGCTGCTGCGAAAGCCGGCGATTGGCGGCATCGGTACCCGTGGCATCAGTGTGCCCCTCAACGATCAACGATGACCACACTCCGGCCTTGCGCTTCAACGCAGCCCCCACCGAACGCAGAAAACTCTTGCCTTCGTCGGTAAGAACTGAGGAACCGCGGGCAAAAGTGATCTGGATCGTATCCAGCGAGGACTTCGGAATCACACTCTGGCAGCGCAAGCCGATCTTTTCCATCTGCGCGCACTCTTCCTTGAGCGCGACCACTTCCTGAGGGAACAGAGCCCCCTCAACTTCTTCGACCTTCGGATTCGGACTATTGATTGAAACTGTCTGCCGCGCCGCGTCGTCAGCAGCGAAAGCACCACCCCAGACCGACATCAGCATAGCGGCAAGTACGAATATCTTGGCTTGAAACATTGGGAACCTCCTTGAAACATCACGTCAAAGCATTTCAGGTTCAAACATACCTGCCGGATCCATGGCGGTCAACGACAAATGTCACACTGGCACGAAGATACGCAGATACGCCGCCAATCCCTTGATCCGCTATTAAGCCTAGTACCGGATCAGCTCATTCGCAAGAAAGCGCGCCCTCCGCAAAGCCGCCTTCGCACTCTTCCATGCCGGCGGTACCCGTGCTGTCATCAACCGCCGGTTGCCCCGGGCCGGCAGAAGTAACCACTCCCCGCCGCAGTACCTTACTGGCGTTTTCCTTGGCAAAGCCTGATTCCCGAATCTCGGTAGTCTGGTTACGTATATCCAGATACGCGGCATCCAAAGCGCCCGTCAATTGGGCATTTGTGGCTTCCACACCGTTGTACCGTACCGAACGCTTGGTCGGATCACCGGAAAACTCATACTTCGGCTGGAAATCCTCATCCCCGAAAAGCATCACCGTACCGGCACTTAGCCCATCGGTCACAACCTTGACCAAGCCCTTCATCTGAACCCAGAAACCCACTGTCTTCGGGGTCGAGGTACCAGGATTGCCAATTACGCCCTCGGTGATGATCGTCAGCGCAGGTGTCGTACCGTTAGGCTCATCGGCAGTAACCAGCCCCTGCGTACCGTCCGCCAGGATCGTCGCCCCACCACCAGGTGCCTCAAGAGTCACCCGCGCGCCGGTAATCCCGGTCGCTGTTGTTGAAAGATCCGACGGCCGCGATTTCCCAACCTTGATCGAGTTTGCCTTCAGCAAAACGTTGTTGCCGGCACCGGCCGTGCCGTTTGAAAGCGGCGCGATCAGGGACACAAATCCCCCCAGCGAATTGTTGAAGGCGTTTAGGGTGATGTCGCCTGCGGTGGTCTTCACCCAAAGATCGCCGCCGATGGTCAATACACCCGACTGGCTGACAGCGCCTCCAGCAGAGACGTCAAGATAACCCCCGATATTCGATGCCGAAAAACTGACCGCGCCACTCGAAACCACAAGCATGTTGCCGGTGACCCCGGCAGCACCACCGCCAATCACTCCAAATCCTGTTGCCCCTCCGGTAGTAGAAAGCCTTCCTAGCCCGGCCACAGCCCCAACACTCCCCGTGAAGGTCGCCGTGCCGGTGCCCGCCTGTACCGTCAGCGTCTCGGCGGCCCCGCCGGTGGTGCCGTTGGTGGTCCCGCTCACCAGGACGTTGCCTGCCGTCCCCGCGCCGGTGCTCAAGGTC
>Ga0172373_10000933_pt1 | contig 47821 bp, 32 predicted proteins | sample Lak10m_2_FD_114546 | JGI IMG/M metagenome (GOLD analysis project Ga0172373, IMG submission 114546) | Freshwater microbial communities from Kabuno Bay, South-Kivu, Congo - kab_092012_10m | ecosystem: Environmental > Aquatic > Freshwater > Lake | place: Democratic Republic of the Congo... | reverse complement strand
GGTGCTGTATTCAACGGCGCGAATTGTTGTTTGCGGTAGAGAAATTCACCGCTCATCGCAATCATTGCAGCATTGTCTGTGCAAAATGCGAAAGGAGGAATGCAAACCTGAATTTTCAACTCTTCGCCCAATGAAGTTATTGCTTTACGCAATCCGGAATTGGCAGAAACTCCGCCGGCCAGCGCCACGCATTTAATTTTGCGATCGGCAATTACAGCGCGCAGTTTTTTCAGCAAATGAAGAATGATGCTGTGCTGAACCGAAGCACAAATGTCATTGATGTTTTCCTTCACAAAATCCGGATTCTTTGCAGTTTCATCACGCACGAAATAGAGAACTGAAGTCTTCATTCCGCTGAAACTGAAACTGTATTCAGGAACATTTGCCTGCGGAAAACGGAATCGCTCCGGACTACCCGAAGCCGCGTGTTTGTCAATGAGCGGTCCTCCGGGATATGGCAAACCGAGAATCTTCGCTGTTTTATCGAATGCTTCACCCGCAGCATCATCCTGAGTTTCTCCCAGAACTTCGAATGTGTAAGGATCGGTAACCAGCACAAGTTGCGTGTGTCCTCCCGAAACTGTCAGACATACGAAGGGAAATTCAGGTTTTGCTCTCGGTGTTTCATCCTCGATGAAGTGTGCGAGAATATGCGCCTGCATGTGATTCACTTCAATCAAAGGTTTGTTCAGCGCGTGTGCAAATCCTTTGGCAAATGATGTTCCTACGAGCAGCGATCCCAGTAATCCCGGCCCGCGTGTGAACGCGATTGCATCAATATCGCTATTGGTAATTCCTGCTCTTTTGATGGCTTCTGCCACAACGGGAATGATGTTCTCCTGATGCGCTCTTGAAGCCAATTCCGGAATAACACCGCCCCAGGCTTTGTGTATCTCTTGTCCGGCCACAACATTGGCAAGCAATTTGCCGTTTGAAAGTACGGCTGCCGCTGTATCGTCGCAGGAAGACTCAATGCCCAAAATAACAGCCATAATGCCTATTTTTGTATAATTCCGGTGAATAAAGAGAAACTTCGCAAAATTATCAAAAAGACTGCTCGTGCACTGATGTGGACGACAGGCATTTTTGTTGTTTTATTAATCGCTCTTTATTTCGCCTTTCGCAGTCCTGCTTGTCAGACGTGGATCAGCCAAAAAGCTGCTAATTACCTCTCGGACGAGTTAGGAACACACGTTTCCATCGAAGGCGTAAATATTCAGTTTGTCTCTTCCGTCGTTCTGGAAGGAATTTACGTGCAGGATTTGCATGGCGATACTTTGCTTCACGCTCCGGCTCTGACCGTTGCGATCAGCAATTTCAGTTATGAGAACAAGTACATGAGCGTTGATGAGGTGAAGATCACCGATGCAACCATCAAACTGAAAAAGTACAAAGGCGTGCGCGGATTGAACTTCAAGTTCATTGCAGATTATTTCGAATCATCTGACACAACTGCAAAACCGAAGAATCCTTCACCATGGAAAGTGGATATGGGCGCGTTGGTTCTTGATAACGTGCGCTTCTGTTTTATTGATACAAGATGGGATGATGTGGATCGCGGCATGGATTACGAGAACATCCAGGTGAACAACATCTTCGCGACTTTCGATCGCATTGAACCGGGAGATGATTCCACAACGCTGATGCTCGAACATCTTGCAGCACGGGAAATGTCGGGATTTGAAGTTACCGATATGCGTTCACGATTGGTAGTGGCCGACACATTCGTGAAGTTCAACGATCTCACCATTAAAACGCCGGGATCTGATGTGAAAGGATTTATCGGATTTCATTTTCACACGTTCGAAGATATCGAGGATGATTTCATTCATCGTGTGCGAATGGAAGGACATTTCTCCGAGTCAATTGTGGAGATGGGTGACATTGCGTATTTCAGTCCGGTGATGCTCGGAATCCGTAAACGCTTAATGGTAACTGCAGACGTTAAAGGAACTGTTGACCGATTACGCGTGAGAAATGCAGATATGCGTTTCGGTGAGAAATCGCGTGTAGCGGGAAATTTTTCGTTCAATGGTTTGCCGGATGTAGACAACACGGACATGCATCTGAAGTTCAGAAATTCTACAACCAACAGAAAGGATTTATCCGGTATTCCGATTGCGCCGTTTAACGATTCGTCATTTCTCGAAGTTCCGGAACGCGTAGGTTTGCTGGGTGATATGAACTTCACAGGATCTGTTGAAGGCTTTACTCACGATTTTGTGGCACATGGAAAATTATCTACCGCACAAGGTGTGTTAACACTCGATAATCTTGCTATGGCATACGATTCGACGGAGAAAGACTACGTGTGGGATGGTTCGTTGACAGCTGATGAATTCAATGCCGGCGTATATCTTGGTGTTGCGGACATGGGACGGATTTCCGGAAGCGCTGAAGTGCATGGAACCGGAACGAATGTAGAAACGATGATTGCACGTGTAAGCGGACAATTCACTGCGTTTGATTACAACAGCTATCGATATTCTAACATTACCATGAGTGATGGCGTACTGGCCAAGGAAATATTTTTCGGTAAACTTCACACGAAAGACAAGAACATCGAATTGGATTATGATGGTTTCGTTGATTTCAGCGGTCCTGTTCCTGATCTTGATTTCGTTGCAACAGTTAAGAATGCGAATCTCGGTGAGCTGAATTTCGCAGATACATCTTTGCATCTGATCGTCTCAACCAAGATGCGATTTGCAATGAAAGGAGATGACATTGACAATCTGCGTGGAAGTATTTCACTCAGCGAACTCGATTTTACAAAACGCGGAACGCTGTATCATCTTAATGAATTAACGCTGCTTTCTCTGGAAGAAAACAAGAAACGACAGTTAATTCTTCTTACAGATTTTGTTACTGCACGAATTGACGGTCAGTTTGAAATTCTGAAACTCGACGATGCATTTTCCGAGGTGATGAGTGCTTATTTGCCGGCATATTTCCCTCCGACAGAAATAAAGCAAAGTCAAAAAAACGATGTCATTCAGAATTTTACTTTCAATGTGAATTTCCTGACAAAGACAGAAACTGTTGGTGCATTTATTCCGGAACTGAAAATTGCACCTCGCACCGGTGTAAGCGGTACAATGAGTCAGGCGGATAAACGGTTTACTTTAACAGCAAGCAGCGACAGTATCACTTATGGAAACTATCATGTGCTGACAATGTTCAGTCAAACCAGCGCTGCAAACGGCGAAGCATTAACAGCCACAACTATCAAGCGCATTCAGGTGAATGATACGCTTGGTGCGGACAATATCACATTGAGCGGTGATGCAGGTGCTAACGTGTTGAATTCAACATTGAAATGGAAGAACGATACGAAAGTGAAGAACGACGGAAGTGTTCGAAATCGTTTGACATTTATGAATGAAGAGTCAATGGAATTGAGAATTACTGAAGCTGTATTCCATTTTAATGATTCATTGTGGAAGATCAAATCAGACAATTTCATTCGCAAGGATTCGTCAGTGGTGACTGTGCATGATGTCATCTTCGAATCAGGGAAGCAAAGAGTAGGAGTGAACGGCGTTGTTTCGAACAAGGCATCTGATCATTTGGATATTCTGTTGCAGAATTTCAATCTGGCAAGTTTGAACTTCCTGACTTCACCAGAAGGAATTACACTCACCGGTTCAATGGATGCTGACACGAAGCTGTCGAATCTGTACACTCAGATCAGTCTTGTGGGCAACAGCACATTCACAGGTTTGATTATCAATAAGGAGAAAATCGGTGACGGAACGGTTGACGCGTGGTATCAGAAAGACAAGGACGCTGTGTATGTGAACGGGAAATTCACCAAAGGACAGAAGGATGAATTAACAGGTGAAGTTTATGACAATATCGCATTCAACGGATATTACTATCCGAAACGAGAAGATAATACACTTGATTTCGAAGTTGATTTGAAGAAAATTCCATTAGGAATTATTCAACCTTTGCTCGCGGATTTCTGTTCGCTGGTGAACGGATATGTTGCCGCGAACGATGTAAAGATCACAGGAACACTTGCTAAGCCATTGATCAATGGAATTGCCGATATCAGCGTACGTAAAGTTGTTGTCGATTATTTAGGAATTGAGTTAACGAATCCGCGTCCGCAAACTATGGAGATCACGGACAATTCGTTTTACTTCAACAATTTTAAAGTGTCCGACAATCAGCGCGACACTTGCGTGATTTACGGCAACCTGTTCCATGATAATTTCTCCCGCTTTCAGTTCGACATGGACTTTGCGTTTGAACACTTCATGGTGCTGAAGACTACGCAGGCTCAGAATGAAGATTACTTCGGACGAGTGTACGCAACAGGATTCATGAACATCTTCGGTTTCGCTGATGAAGTTGTTTCCATTGATATCAATGCGCGTACTGATAAAATTATTCGCAACGGTCAAACGGTTTCTTCGGACTTCAACATTCCAATGACAACAACAAGTGAAGTTGGTTCCAGCGATTATATTGAGTTTGAAAAACCCAAAGACACAACGGGCGCAGCGATTTCAAAGAAACCTGCATTCAACAGCAATGGAATTGATCTCAAACTGAATCTTGAAGCAACACCGGATGCGATTGTGCATGTCATTTTTGATGAAACGGTTGGTGATGAATTATCTGCACGTGGCGGCGGGAACATCCGCATGCACATTACGCCATCAGGTGAGTTCGATATGAAAGGTTCGTATGCAGTGGAACAGGGAGATTATCTCTTCACTTTGAAGAACATCGTTTACGCACCTTTCCAATTGGTTAAAGGCGGTGTGATTTCTTGGAATGGTGATCCTGAAAACGCTGCCATTGATATGGATGCAATTTATGCTGCTAACGCGTCAGTTCTTCCTTTCTTCCCGTTTGATACTGCAGATGCACGCTATCAGCAATCGTATCCGGTGAATGTTGTCATGCACCTCGACAGCTTCCTGATGAACCCGGCATTGTCTTTCGATATCGAATTGCCAACAGCCGATCAGCAGATTCAGGAAACAGTGAAAAGTTACACGCAGTCGGAATTGGAAATGAACCGACAGGTGCTTTCATTGATGGTTCTGAACAGTTTCATGACACCTGCTGAATTTCGTGAAGGCGGAACTACAAATGAACTTGGAGGCGCATCTTCAACATTGCTCAGCAATTTCGTTTCCGGCACTTTGAACAACTGGTTGTCGCAAATCAGCGATAATGCTAACGTGAAATTGAATTACCGTCCGAATGAAGATCTCAGTTTACAGGAATTGAAAGTGTATCTCGGAACGCAGGTTTGGAACAACCGACTAACATTTGATGTTGCAGGTTCTGTTGTCAATGCCAGTCAAACGCAGGTGCAAGGCGGCTACAACCAATACGTGGATGTGAATGTGGAATATAAGATCACGGAAGACGGCAAGGTTCGTGTTAAAGCATTCAACCGGGGAAATGAAAACTCTGTGATCACCAACGGTGCGCAGCACACACAAGGTGCCAGCATATTTTATCGGGAAGACTTCGAGACGTTCCGTGAACTGATGCACTTGATTAAAGCTCGTGTAACCGAACCGAATCCAAACCGAAAGCCAAATCCTGCAGAAAAGCATACGGTTGTTCCGGACAGTACGCAGGATTAAGGATTGCGGATTACATTTCATTTGGATCGGTGTGCTTCGCACGATCAGGGATCGGTGACGCATTCGCGTCGATCGGGACAGAAAGAAAAGGATAGGAGCGGCAAAGCCGCGATCGGTGCAACACAGCTGCTGATCGGTGACGCTTTCGCGTCGATATGGACAGAGCGGATATTCCGATCAATGCGCAGCATCCCGATCATTCCGAAGGAATCCCGATCAGCGCAAGGCGCTCCGATCCGCACGCAGTGCGTTCTCAGGTCTAAAGTCTCAGGTCTAACGTCTATTTTTTCCTGTCCTGATCAATCCTTCTGTTCAACCAATTCTTCAACCCTTTATCGTCCAAACGCTTCGCGATGATTTTCTTATTCGCATCCATCACATACAACGTTGGTGTGCTGTACACTTCGTAATAGTATTTTGCAGTAGCCAATTCCACTTCATCCTTCGCGCATACATCTTTCCATGTGTGATTGTGTTCGCGAATGTATTTGCGCCAAGTCGGATAATCAAGCTCTGAATAAATTGCATACACTTCAACAGACACACCAACTTTATGCAGAGAATCGGTGTAAGCTTTGATTGCAGGAATTTCCGTCTTGCAATGTCCGCATGTTGGGTCCCAGAAAACAAGAATCGTGTAATCGGCTTTGATCTTTCCGAGTTCCACAACTTTCCCTGCAGAGTCTTGCAAGAACAGATTCACAGCTTGATTTCCAAGCAGACAAAATTTCAATTGCTTCGCATGCTTAATGATTTTCTCAGTTGTTTCATCTGAAATCCACCAGCATTTTCCTTTCATGTGATTGTTCTCTGCAATTGAAACGAAAACTGCATCGAAGCCCATGATCTTTGACGATTCAAACTGATACGTCAATACGGAAACCGTGTAACGATAAAGCAAATCAGCTTGTTGCGTTTGATCAATCAGCCAGTTGACATGCAACGACAAGGAATCTGGGTGTTGCGGAATAATTCTGTCCACCCATGTTTTCATTTTGTTGTGATAAACCGGTGTGCGAAGCAAACGCTCATCACTCCAATCCATATTCGCCCAATAAGAATTGCGCATCACCCAATAATTGTATGTGCTGTCGATAGAACCATCTGCTTTCTTCGGACATTTTTCATAAGGAACAAAATCAGGTTCATCGCTCAACTTGATAATCTTCGCCATAAACGTGTTTGGATACTTAACAGTAAAACCGCGTTTATATGCTTTCACTGCGCTGTCAATGGCGCTGATCTTCTTATTGTAAAATGCAACGGAATCTTTTTTGTTCGCAGCTTTCGCACGCTCCAAACCTGCTCTCAAAGGTTCAACCGCTTTTGATTGCTGCGCAATGAATTTCTGATGTTCATAGAATGAAGTGTTCTCTTTTGATCCACTCACTTTCACTGTCTCTGTAGTTTTGAGCGTATCCTGAATGTCAATGGAGAAATTCTGTTCTTCGGTAAGAATCACTTCCGTAAACCACGCGCCCGGTTTTGTGAGAATATAAATTCCTCCCGGTACCGCTGTGTCCGCTTGAAAAACAAGATTGCCTTTCGCGTCAGCGTATGCTGTATCCAGAATGTATTGCTTGTCGCCGAAGTAATAAGCCAGCAACACAAAGCCGCTCTTCATTCCGTTTACATGAACTTTCAGATTAAGGTTCTGCTGGTTCTTGCTGATCGGATAGTGACGGCCCGGAGCCTTCTTTGGTTCAGGTAACGATTTCACCACTGCGCCCGACTTTTGCGCAGGAGCAGTTGTGGATTTCGCCGGTGTTTGCGCAAATGCAGCGAGTGAAATAATCAGAGCAAATACGGTAGTGGCGAGGTTTCGCATATTCTTAATATTTGAGAGTCGTAAATTTACTGAATTGCCAAACTTTCCTTGCAAAAATCGCGCCGTTTCAGCGTTTGCCGGCTAATTTGTTGACATTTCGTCGCACACTCAAATAGTTGAAAATCAAGAAAGAGGCGAGAAGCCCCAAAGCAATCAGTGAAACTTCGGAATCTAAACCGCTGTTCAGCGGGAATCCACGCGATGAAGCAACAGCGTTTGTCGCCACTTTTATCACATAAACACACGCCATTGCTGTACTCATTAGCGCTGTGTAAAGTAATCCGTAATATTTCATATAACGGTTAACGAGATTTTTCGGACTGAAGCCAATGCAAATCAATGTTTGGATTTCGTATGATGATCTGCTGATCACCAATTGCGAATACAACAGGAAAATAAGCAACGATAATCCGATGATCGTTACTCCCAACCAAACACAAACCGTCATCACAAGATTCAATGCGGAATTGATTTTACTGTTGCGCAGACTTTCTTCACTGGCTTCATAACCATTCTCCTTCATGAAGTCCGTAAGCTGAACAGAAGCAGGTCCTTGTGTGCGAATGATCACACGGTTCGGGGCAAATTGTCCGGGCTCAACACCGGCGTATTCTTTGTTTGCAAAATCTATAAATGATTGCGGAACGAGAATCGTGTTGATGCGCTCTGTGAAGCCTGCAATTTGTCCGTCGTAAACGATGCGGCCTTTTTTCGTTGACAAGATCACGTCAAATTTTGCCATGCCGATCATCTGTTCTGTGAGTGGTGGCAGTTTCTGCGTCGGCGCGAAACCGAAATTGTACAGCTTGATATAATCCCGCGGTACGATTACAGGAACTAACGAATCACCGGGTTTCCACTTCCATTTGTGTTGCGGCACATCAGCGAAATCATCAGGAACTGCTTCGAAAAACATATCCGTGTACATTCCGGGAATTCCTGCCATTCCGCCTTCGCCCATGCTCATGCCAACTTTGAAGCGCGTTGCAGTTAACGGTGCCGCATCAATAACACCTTCCTGCGATTTCAATCCGTTGATTTCTTCTGCACTGAATCCTTTTTGTCCGCCGAACAACGTGTTCACGACATTCACTTCTTTGTTGATCACCAGATATTGTACACGATTGATATCGCCAGTGCCATTTACTAAACGATCAAAATCGAAATACAATTGAAGTGCGCCGAGAAGTAAAACAATTCCTATCAACGACCCTGCAATTCCTGCAACGAGGAAGAAGAATTTCTGATGTGCGAATAATAGTTTCTTAACCATTTTCAGATGTAAATAAAACGGTTAAACGGAAACATAGTCGACGGATCCAAACTGGTCAGCATCAGTCCGGCTTTGTTCTTCTCGCAGTAATGCAAGATCAGTTCGGCAGCAATTTTTGAATTGTTTTCGTCCAAATGACTGAACGGTTCATCAAGCATTATGATTTCAAACGGCTGCGCCAATGCACGAATAATTGCAACGCGTTGTTGTTGTCCGAGCGACAACTTTCCGCAAGGGAAATCCATTCGATGATCGATTCCCAGTTGCTTTGCCATGGAGTCTATTTCTTCATCAGTCAAAACAGGATTCAAATCGTTTTTCAGTTTGATGTTCTGGCGCGCTGTTAACGACGGGAACAATCGCAGATCCTGAAACACTGCGGAAAGTTTTGTTCTGCGAATCTCAGCCCAATCTTCGATGGAATACGCTGCAATGTCCGTGTCGTTCATGTACACTTTGCCTTCGTAGTCATGACGTATTCCGTACAGAATGGAAACCAAAGTTGTTTTTCCCGTGCCGGAAGGAGCTTCAGCAATTGTGATCGCTGATGATTCGATTTCCGTTTCGGTTTTCCATAGTGATTTTTCCGACAGCGGACTGTCGATCAGCGGAAAGGGAATTACATTTTTCAGAAGGAATTTCATTCTTCGGAAGACGTGTAGCGAATCATGCGCATCAATGAATTTTCTTCTGACGCAGGCATTGAAAAATGAAACTTCGAACTTGTTGCAGATGATTCAAATCGAATGCCGTTGAAGATGTCCGACAAGCCGGTGTACGATTTTAAATCTGCGGGATCAAGAAGTGGTGATTTCGGATTCAGCAACAATTCCGGCATGCGCGATTTTTCTAAATCCATCCAAAATGAAAACGGTTGAGCCGGAACTTTTGAAGCATAATCAGCAGGAAGTTTTCCGCTCATTTGTCCATCTTTCATAATGGTTTGTGCGGAAACGTAATCGTTCGTGATGATCAGGTGATTGGATTTAATTGCAGCATAAATCACCATTTCAACTCCCGGAGCCGCGTAAAATCCGTCTTCCTGAAGTTTCATGCCGAGCGATTCGATAACTGAAGTTGCCATTTTTTCGTTGGTGATTCCAAAGCTGATCACAGTAATCGGAACTTCAATGCTGAGCATGTTCTGAAACATCGCACCGATTTCTCCGAACTGATCCATTGGTCCCATGATTGCTGCTGTTTCTTTCTGCACACGCGGATCTGTTGCATAGATATCGCGATAATCCGTTACCGCTGCCGTCATCGTTCCGGTAAACAGCTTCGCCATTTGCTCCTGCGTAAGTCCGAGACCTGCAGTAATTCCATCTACGTTCTGACTCATCATCGGGTGGTTGGAAGCCGAAGTCAGCAAATTCTGCACGTTGAAATTGGTTCCGATGTAAATCAACGGATCTTTCATTCCGAGCAGTTTCAAATCTTCCGCAGATGGTCCTGTTGCCTGAGTAAGTCCGGCCTGCGAAGCCCCCGAGTTCACAAACTCCGTTACAATTTCATTCTGTTCGAAGCGCATGAAAAATTCGCTGTGCCCTTGACCCATTCCGATCAGTGCCAATGCCGATGTTTCCATGTTCAAACCGCTCAACCTGCGATTGTCGGTGTACAATCCGGCATCAAATGTTTTTGCGTTGAAAGTCGTGAAGCCTTCATCGTTCTTTATCGATCCGGCTTCACCTTGCGCGAACAGTTTCTCTCCGTACGCGCGCACATCCATCGCATCCGTAGAAATGAATAACGCTGCTTCGTGGTTCCAAACAATTGCACGCTTTTCATCAATGTCGAGATATTGTGAGTTGTCGCCTTCTTCAATCTTTCGATCAGGAAACATGCGCTTTACAAATGCACTGAAGTCTGATTCATCTGTAACCGCTAACACCAATGCAGAGGCTGTAGATTGATCTTGCTTTGCAACAAATCCGTAAACATTCTGCACCGGATCTATGCCTGTTGACATTGGTTCCGCCATGATGTTCTTGAGGAAATCAGGAATGTCGTTTGTAGCGTAAGTTGCTTTTTTATCCGTTACGAGTTTCGTTGGATCAATCTTCGTAGCAATTTCCCTCGAGTGCAAAGAGAAAATAGCTGCTGCATCTTTCGGGATGTAGTTCAGATGAATATCTGAAGTGTGTTTGTTGAACCATGCCCAAGCGAAAATACCGCCGCCGACAATCAGAACGGCTGCTGAGATCAGAACGATGCGAAGGGTTTTACTCATTGTTGCAATCAGAATTTAATTCAGGATTTTGCGGTCTGCGGACCGTTGTGCTTTTTCTTGCCGAAGCGTTTTTTACCGCCACCGCTTTTCTTTGGACGGGCAGCATTGCCATTGTAAACAGGTGTTTCTCCGAATTCTGCGGGAACTTCCGGCTTAACGATTTCGTAACCGATAAGACGTTCAATACTTCCGAAACGTCGCATATCATCAGGAGAGATGAATGTAATTGCTTCACCTTTCGTTTCTGCACGAGCAGTTCTTCCTACGCGGTGAATGTAATCTTCTCCGTCGCCGGGAACATCGAAGTTCACAACGAGACTGATATTTTCAATATCAATACCACGTGATAATACATCCGTTGCCACGAGGACTTTTAAATCGCGGTTGCGGAATTTCAAAAGCACTTCTTCGCGTTCGTTCTGTTCGAGATCGGAGTGAATTGCTGCAATGCTCAGACCGAGTTTCTTCAACTCGCGTTCCATGTTTTTTACATTCTGCTTTGTAGAAGAGAAGACAATTACGCTGATCAACTCTTTGTTTTTGAGCAAATGCATGAGCAGCGGAATTTTCTGTGCGTCGTAAACGCAATATGCCGTCTGCTGAATTCCGGCAGCGGGTTTTGATATTGCAATGTTGACTTCAGCAGGATTGCGCAACAACTTATTCGCCAGTTGACGAATACGCGGCGGCATGGTTGCAGAAAACATTACCGTTTGCTTTTGAGCAGGAAGATAACTGTTGATCTTCATGATGTCTTCGTTGAAGCCCATGTCAAGCATTCGATCAGCCTCATCCAGAATCAACGTCTGTAATTTTTCTGTCTTTACGTAACCGAGATTCAAATGCGAAAGCAATCGACCGGGCGTAGCAATGATAATATCTGTTCCTGTGGTTAACGCTTTCTTTTCTCGGTCGAAGTCTTCGCCTTTACCACCACCGTAAACAGCGATACTGCTTATGCCGGAGTAATAAGCGAATCCGGTCAATGCCTGATCAATCTGCAATGCCAATTCACGAGTAGGAGCAACAATCAATGCCTGAATTCCTTCGCGATCGGAATTCAGAATTTTATTCATCAGCGGAAGAAGATAAGCAGCTGTTTTTCCGGTTCCGGTTTGTGCGCAACCAATAAGATCGCGGTTTTGAAGTAAATAGGGGATGGCGAGTTCCTGTATCGGCGTTGCTTGAGTGTAGCCCATCGCATCAATTCCGTCCAGCACTGCATCATCAAAATCAAAGTCGTAGAAATGAGCCAAGAGATTTGGGATTAGTGTATCTGTTTTAAATTTTTCCCGGAACTGAATTCAATGATCAGTACCTATAGAAATTGAAAGCTAAAGATAGTCATTTCTGCGCTTCATTCAGAGTGCGCAATTACATGGAACTTATTACTGATTTTGAGGCTGCCGAATATATTTCAAAGCCTTATCGCTCTTCTTGTAGAGCTCAATGTCTTGTCCGACATATTCGCGAAGAATCAAAGTGTCTGCGTAGTATTCCCAGTTGTAATCTTTGAATTGGCCGGTTTTATTTCCGTTCATAAAACGTACACGATCCGCTTTTCCAAGCCAGTGTGTTGTTCCGAAAAAATCATCCAGCTCAAGAAAATTGTATGGACCGAAACCAATCACTGTAGCACTGTCGCTTACAGTAAATGAGGTTTTATTGTCAATAGAAACAAATTTTCCGTTAATGAACTGTTTGCGCCAGTAAGTATTGTAATTCTGATGCAACGGCCAGAATTCTGTTTTGCTGAAGAAGTTCGCCGTGAGTTGTACCAATTCATTACTGCGCATTCTTCGATAGGAAAAAATTTGTCGTTTGCCATCAACCGTAAATGTAACCTGCAGACATTTTTTCTTCTTGTTGTAGAAAAAGCTGCAGGTGGAATTGATGCTGCTCAGACGGCAAATTGTGTCACCCGCAATTCGTTCGGTTGCTTTCAGCGGATAGACTGTTCCTGACGAAAAAACGCTGTCTGTACGAACATTCAGAATAACAGCAACGTAATTCGGTTGCTCGAAAGTGAATGCGCCAATGCGGCGATTGTTCATGATGCGATCATGGTATTCATGCAATACCCACCAACCTTCGTAACCCGCGGAATCTTTCGCTTCCGATTTTCGTGCAGTACCAAAGAAAATCGCCAGCGTGGTTAATACGCCGGCGATGATCAATACAAATCTCATTTTACTTTTCATTCTTCTTCGGATTGTTGTCCGCAGGGTTCTTTATTTCACTTGCAGGTTTTTCGGAGCCCATTTTTTTTGTGACTTCTTCGAGCAATTTCATGCCCAACAATCCGCTGATCGGACCATTCGGGCCGCCGTCTCCACCATTGCCGGTGATGAGAACTTCCGGAATGATCTTGATTCTGTCTTTACCGATTGCTTCTGTAATCTTCAATTGTGTAAAGTTGTCGCCACCCATTGCGCTTACTGCAAGTTTGTAAGACTCCGCAGATGATTTACCGATCGCCAGAATTTTTTCCGCTTCTGCATTACCGGTTACCGCAATTTTTTCCGCTTCTGCATTCGCGAGTGCTTTAACTTTTTCTGCTTCTGCATTCGCAATGACTTTCGTCTGTTCTGCAACGGCTATAGAGGTAACTTTCACTCGTTCCGCTTCTGCGTTCGCACCAATTTTCACACTCGTTGCTTCACCTTCTGCTTTCTTTACCGCAGCATCAGCAACACGATTTGCAATCAATACACCCTGATCGGCTTTTACAATCTCTTTCTGGATGTCAGCAATAGCCGTTTCTTTCTCAAGTGCCTGCCGCGTCACCTCTGCGCGTTTCTGCGTTTCATAAGTGGTGTTCTGCTCTTCCGCAATCTTACGATCGGTGAGTGTTTTCATGAGTTCATCCGGCGGATTGATATCACCTATGAGCGTGTCAACTCCAAATACGTTGTATTGTTCCAATACACGACCAATGTGCTCGCGCGCTGAAGTCTGACGTTCTTTACGCGAGGTAAGGAAAGTGATTACATCCGAATCCTGAGCTGAGTTACGGAAGTAGTTTCCGATCGTAGGCTCGAGTACCTGGCTTACAAGATTGTTCATGTTTCCGAAACGCGCAATTACTTTCGGAGCTTCCGCGGTAGGAATGTGAATGATCTGCGAAACATCAAGGTTGAAAGAGAAGCCATCTCTTGAACGTACTGTGATTGTTGAAAGATGCTTGTCCAGTTGATGTGACTCAGAACGTGCGGCTGCCCAGTTGAGGACGAGGTTGGTGGTTGGAACCAATTCCACTTTCATGATGTACGGATTCACCGGATATTTTCCGGGACCATATGGTTCACCCCAAACACCTTTTTCTCCTTTGGAAACAATATTGCCGTGTTTGAATTCAGCACCGCTCAGATCTTTTCCTTCGGTACCGGTGTAAGAAATAACAACACCTACGTGACCAATTGGAATCTCCGTCATTTTCACCTGTTCAATCTGGATGAACCACGGATTGAGATAATATGATCCTGCGAGTACAACCTGAGGTTGTAAACCTTTGTTTCCGCCATTTCGCAGGAAAGCGTCAGCGTCCTGAAAATTATTATGGCCTTCAATCTGTGCGCCCGCGATATTTCCCTCGCTGATTGGTTTTCCATCAAGTGTAGTTACAACACCAACCATATTTTCAGAGATAGCTGTCATTCCGTACAACAACACGTCAAACAAGTGTGTATTGATACGGTAAGTACCTGCAGTGAGAATTGCAGACTGACGTCCTTTTCGACCGCCGTTGTTCATGAACGCTTCAGCATTCTGATAAGCTTCACATTCTACTTTACGCGCGAGAATGTTTCCGATCTCCAGTTCTTTACCGTCTTTCGCTACCAGCAATCCGATTTTCCCTTCAGGAATGATTGTAAAGGGTTGCTGTTTGATTTCGTATTGCCAAACCCACAGCCAGAAATAGATTCCCGGAGCAAGCGTTTGAGCCTGAAATCCTGCTTCACCGTTTGTAGCGATAATTCTTCCGGGAGGTAACTCTTTATTTGCACCGAAGAGAACGAATTTTTTTGTTACCAATCCGATCTTGTCTTCAGGAATGATGATGATACCAAGTATGCGGAAAATCACTTTGTAAAGCACAATGCAAATTACAATTGCGATAATCCACCAATAAGAAAGGAGAAATGCGAGCATAATCAGGGTTGTTTTATGTTCTTCAAATTTAGATAAAGCCGAATCCCGTTTCTGATTTTCCATCTGGAATAGTTACCAACAGAAAGCGGAATTTGTTAAAGAAACGATCAGGGGAATTTTGAATCAAGCGGATAAAAAAAGAGCGATCTCACGACCGCTCTTCGTTTTATTTGCTTTATATAAGCTGATTAAACGCTACGAATGCGCTGCAATCTTATCACTCTGATACTGACCGGAAGTCAGTTTGTGACGGATTTTCGAGAACGCATCGATCGTGTAGTTCACGTCATCAAGTGTATGTACCGCTGTAGGAATCAAGCGAAGGATGATTTGTCCTTTCGGGATTACCGGGTAAACAACCATTGAACAGAATACGTTGAAGTTCTCACGAAGGTCAAGAATCAGGTTTGTTGCTTCCGGAATACTTCCGTTCAGATAAACAGGAGTAACAGGCGAAGAAGTAGTTCCGATATTGAAACCTGCATCTTTCAATCCTTTCTGAAGTGCATTCGTGATCTTCCAGAGATTCTCACGTAACTGTTTTTCAGAATTCATGAGTTCCAGACGCTTCAACAATCCGTACACCAATGGCAGCGGCAATGACTTCGCGAAAATCTGTGAACGCATGTTGTATCGGAGATATTCAACAACGTCTTCTGTTGAAGAAATGAATCCGCCGATCAATGCGAATGATTTCGCAAATGTTCCGAAGTAAATGTCAATTCCGTCCTGGCAACCTTGTGCTTCGCCTGTGCCGCCGCCTGTTGGTCCCATTGTACCACATCCGTGCGCATCATCTACAAACAAACGGAAAGTGAATTTCTTCTTCAGGTCAACGATTTCTTTCAGTTTACCTTGGTTTCCGCTCATTCCGAAAACACCTTCGGTGATCACGAGAATTGCACCGCCGGTTTGCTCAACCATTTTGGTTGCACGGTCCAACTGTTTTTCAAGCGAAGCAATGTCATTGTGCGGATACACAAAACGCTTGCCCATGTGCAAACGAACACCGTCGATGATACACGCATGCGATTCTGCATCATAAACAATCACGTCATGACGATCAACGAGACAGTCAATGGCAGAAACCATTGCCTGATATCCGAAGTTGCAAAGGATTGTATCTTCTTTCTTCACGAGTGCAGAAAGACCTGCTTCCAATTGCTCGTGGTAATTTGAGTTTCCTGACATCATGCGCGCACCCATTGGAGCGGCGAGACCGAATTTCTGAGCGCCTTCAACATCCGCTTTGCGGACTTCCGGATGATTTGCAAGACCGAGGTAGTTATTCAAACTCCAGTTCAAACGCTCACGTCCGCGGAAAATCATGCGTGGTCCGATATCTCCTTCGAGTTTCGGAAATGTAAAATAGCCATGTGATTCCTTGGCGTGCTTGCCAAGTGGCCCGCGATTATCACGGATTTTCTCAAAAAGGTCTTTCATAATTTCTGAATAATCTGGTTTGAAGCTCCAAATTTACGGTTTTCGCAGCTTTATTCACAGCCGCTTATGGCGTTTATAAACAGGTTTTTAAACCAATGTCATGACTAATTGCCTGTTTTCAGGATTTTACTGTTCGTGATTTCCTCACATAACCAGGTTGTAAGAAAATTCGAACCCTCGTCGTTCAGATGATCCTGATCACGCCAGAAATTGCGTTGTTTTAAATCTTTGGCAGGAATAAAGACAGGGCCAAATTTACCGAATTGAAGAAGACCTTCAAGTGGATGAATCTCTTCATGAAACGCAGGCAGATAAACGTAACTCACTTTGCAATTGTGAGCATTACACAAAGCGTTGATTCTTTCATGCCACGCAAAAGAATACGAAAGTTCTGCGTTTCTAAGAAAACCGGATGAAACAAATTTGGGCTGATTCCTCGTGTGCAAATCAGGAATATTTCCTGAAGGATATCCTCGGTAACCGAATCGGCTATATCCACTCATTTTTCGGTCAGGGGCAATGTCGAAACATGAATTACGTATTTCAGTTAATCGGGTCAGGAATCCATGATAAAAATTCGCCGGCACATTTTGATTGAAGTAATTACCCGGCATCAAATCTTCGTTTGAAGCGTAGTAAGGATACATCGGATGCGAAGAAGAGATAACTGTTTCATTCAATTCGATTACCACAAGTTTTGGTTTCTTGTGCTCAAGCAGATCCCGCAACACAATCAAATTCATTTCCGGCCCGAAACGGCAGTAACCCAAATTCACGGCTCGCAGATTTTCGTTGCTGCTTAATAAGGCACCCGCAAGCGAGTCTTGAATACCGTTGATGGTGTGCGAAGAACCGAGAAAGGCTACATCAATCGGTTCAGTCGAATTGAAAATTACCTCTGCAATCCACTGTCCGCGAGTATCACAATCATCCGGATAAGAGTTCCAAAGCGTGACTCTTTCAGGTTCAAAGTTTAATATGAGAAAAGCAACCGTAGTGAACGGAAGCAGGAATAAAGCAATATGTCTGCAGAATTTTCTCATTTAGAATTGGAAGTAAATAAAAGACGGAGGACTCTGGTAAACACCCAGCAACAGAATTGCAGTTATTGCAACATAGTAATAGGAAATTCTGATCCACTTAGGTGTATTATCCGGATTGAATTTATCTTGCTCTTCGAGATATTCATAAGCAAAAATTAGTAAACAGATTCCTGTTACCAGCGATACAAAAAGAACGGAACTCCAATTGCCGGTCAGTAAATCTGCAGGCATTATTTTACCTCCGCCTGTGAAGAAGTTTGAATAGTAGTGCCGCAATTGTAGAAAGCTCTCAGCTCGGAAAAGCACCCAGGCATTTATTACGATGAACAAAGTAACTGCCCAACTGAAAACAACATTCATTTTAATTTTCAGGATAAATTGTCTTTCAATAAATATTGCCACGCCGTGCAATATTCCCCATAGTACAAATGTCCAGGATGCTCCATGCCACAACCCGGAAACCAGAAACGTGATCAATAAATTCCGAGTGGTTTTAAAATTTGATTCCTGATTTCCTCCAAGCGGGATGTAGACATAATCTCTGAACCATTGTGACATGGAAATATGCCAACGCTGCCAGAATTCAGTAATACTTTTTGCGAAGTACGGTCTCCTGAAATTAACCATAAGGTCAACTCCGAAAAGTTTGGCACAGCCTCTCGCAATATCACTGTAACCGGAAAAGTCAAAGTAAATCTGAATTGAGAAAGCCAACGCGCCGATAATCGCTGAGCTGACTACTAAAGATTCGCTGTTGAAAAATGCACTATCTGCTATAGTACTTACGTTGTCCGCAACAACGCATTTTTTGAGATAACCTAGAAGCATTAATCGCAATCCTGTAATACTATTGTCATAAGTGAATATTCGTACTCTTAAGAATTGAGGAATGAGATGTACCGATCTGCCAATTGGTCCTGCAACTAACTGTGGAAAAAATGTGATGTACGCAAAATACGTTGGAGCGTTTCTTACTGCAACAGTTTTTCCTTTGTAAACATCGATAGTGTAACTCAGCGCCTGGAATGTGTAGAAACTGATACCAACCGGCAACACAATATTTAACGTGGCGTAGTCTGCTTTCCAACCGAAATGCTCAACCAGGTGAACGAAAGAATCTGCGAAAAAATTAAAGTATTTGAAGAATCCGAGTACCGTAAGATTGCTGAATAGAGAAATCAGCAGTAAAATGCGTTTTCGCCTTTCGGACGCTGATCCCGAAATAAGAATTGCAACAGCGAAATCTATTCCTGAGGTAAGAACAAGCAATCCGAGAAAGCGAATATCCCACCAACCATAGAAAATGCATCCTGATATTATAATGATCAAATTCTGCCGTGAAAGCGTTTGATTTCTCTTCTTCCAGTAGATGAAGAAAACCAAGGGCAAAAACAAGGCGAATGCTATAGAGTTGAAAAGCACGGGATAAAGTTAACATACACCGTTGTACCTTCGTACTTATGGCAAAATCAATCACAGTACATTTTCTCGGTGCAGCCGGCACAGTTACCGGCTCGAAATTCCTGATCGAGGCACTGGGGAAACAGGTCATGGTCGATTGCGGGATGTTTCAGGGATTGAAGGAACTAAGACTTTTGAATTGGGATTATCCTCCGATTGAACCTGCCGATATCGATGCCGTGATTCTTACACACGCGCATCTGGATCATTGCGGTTATTTGCCCAAACTGGTCAAATCCGGATTCAAGGGACGCATTCACGGAACATTGCCGACTCTTGAAGTTGCAGAGATTATTCTTCGCGACAGCGCACGCATACATGAAGAAGATGCGGAGCGCGCCAATAGACGCGGCTATACTAAACACAGTCCGGCAAAGCCTTTATACGACGAAAAAGATGTAGAACAAACGCTTCCGCACTTCAAAGCAGAACCGCTTGATACCTGGTTAACGATCGATGAGAACATTCGTTTCCGACATCGTTACAACGGACATATTATTGGTGCAACGTTTGTTGAATTGGAAATAGGAGGGAAGCGATTGGTGTTCTCCGGCGATATCGGTCGTACACATGATCTGCTGATGCGTGCACCCTCAAAACCGGAAGAAGCGGATTTCGTGTTTATTGAAAGTACTTATGGAAATCGCGTTCATCCGCCGGATCATTCTAAAGAGGAATTAGCTGCCGTCATTAACCGCACCGTTGCACGTGCCGGAACAGTAATCATTCCGAGTTTTGCTGTGGAGCGCACGCAGTCATTGATGTATTTGCTGTGGCAGCTCAGCAACGAAGGGAAAATTCCGAATGTGCCTGTTTACATGGACAGCCCGATGGGAAAGAATGTGCTTGATGTTTTTATCAAGTATCCGGAATGGCATAAGCTCAAACCGGAATTGTGTGATTCTGTTTGCGGAAGAATTCATCGTGTTAAGACCGTGCAGGAAACTCAGGCAATAGTAGAAGATTATCATCCGAAAATCGTGATTGCGGGAAGCGGAATGGCTACCGGCGGACGAGTTCTTGCCTATCTCGAAAAACATCTGGAAGATGAATTGTCAACCATACTGATGGTCGGATATCAAGCTGCAGGTACGCGCGGCAGAAGTTTGGTGGAAGGAGATAAACAGATCAAACTTCATGGCAAATTACTCAACGTAAAAGCGGAAATTGCCAACATTCAAAGTATGTCGGGTCACGCTGACAGCAAAGAACTTATTGAATGGCTAGGAGCCTTAAAAAAGAAACCGGAGAAAGTTTTTATCATTCACGGTGAGCCTGATGCAGCTTCAGAATTCAAGACAAAACTGAAAGATCAGCTTCAATTAGACGCATATATTCCGCGACTTTTTGAAATAGTTGAAATACCGTTATAGGCGCATTTTATTCTCAGTTTAACTGTATTTTTGAGCGCATTATTTCAATCTGAATTATGAAAAAAGTTCTTGTAGCCAACCGAGGGGAAATTGCATTACGTGTAATGCGTTCGTGCAAGGAAATGGGAATTTCAACCGTTGCTGTTTTTTCGGAAGCAGATCGGAATGCTCCGTTTGTGAAATACGCTGATGAAGCGGTTTGCATCGGTCCGCCGCCATCGAATCAGTCGTATCTCAAAGGCGATAAGATCATTGAAGTTGCACTTCAGCTTGGAGTGGATGGAATACATCCGGGCTACGGATTTCTTTCTGAGAATTCTGAGTTTGCCGCAGCGGTTACAAAAGCAGGTATCACTTTCATCGGACCTTCTCCGGAAGCGATGGATATCATGGGTGATAAACTCTCTGCAAAAGCGGCCGCGAAGAAATACAAGATCCCAATGGTTCCGGGTTCAGAAGGGGCCATTTCCGATGTCGAAGAAGGTAAAAAAGTGGCAAAAGCTACCGGATTTCCACTTCTGATTAAAGCAAGTGCAGGCGGTGGCGGCAAAGGAATGCGCATCGTGGAGAAGATCGAGGAATTTGAAGAACAGATGAAACTTGCCGTGAGCGAAGCGACGTCAGCTTTTGGTGATGGATCTGTTTTTATTGAGAAATACGTAGCCGGTCCGCGTCACATCGAAATTCAGGTGATGGCAGATAAACATGGAAATGTTTGCTACCTGTTCGAACGTGAATGTTCAATTCAGCGTCGCCACCAGAAAGTAATTGAAGAAGCCCCTTCAAGCGTATTGAGACCCGAAATCCGCGAAGCAATGGGCAAATGCGCTTGCGATGTGGCTCGTGCGTGCAATTACGAAGGCGCAGGAACCGTAGAGTTTCTTCTCGACGAAAACCGCAACTTCTATTTCCTCGAAATGAATACCCGTTTGCAGGTTGAACATCCTGTTACGGAAATGATTACCGGTATTGACCTCGTTAAAGAACAGATTCAGGTAGCTCGGGGCGAAAAACTTTCCTTCGCTCAGACCGATCTGAAGATCAACGGTCATTCCGTGGAAATCCGCGTTTATGCGGAAGATCCGACGAACAACTTCTTGCCGGATATCGGGAAATTGGTGACTTATCGTCGCCCGCAAGGAACCGGTGTTCGCGTTGACGACGGTCTTGAAGAAGGTATGGACATTCCGATCTATTACGATCCTATGATTGCCAAATTGGTGACCTGGGGGAAAGATCGAAATGAAGCCATTGACCGCATGATTCGCGCTATAGATGAGTACAGAATCAGCGGTGTTGAAACTACACTTGCATTTTGTCGCTTTGCACTTGATCATGAAGCATTTAGATCAGGCGACTTCGATACGCACTTTATCAAGAAATACTTCAAGCCGGAGTACCTGAAATCAGCCAGTAAACAGGAGGAAGAAATTGCTTCCATTGCTGCATCAATGTGGATTTCCGCGTACAAGAAGTCTGTTGCCAAATCTGCAAATCAGGGTGGAATTTCACCGTGGAAAATGAATCGCACGTAGTTTGGGGACTGGGAACTGGGTACTGGGGATTGGGTAATCGGGATTCGGGTATACGGGATTCGAGGGTTGGAACGGTGAACGAACCAACAGTGAACGGTGCACGAACCAACAGTGAACGGTGCACGAACCCTGTTAACATTTTTCAACTCCTTTTTCGTAACAATGCTACGGGTGTTGGCGTTATGGGTGTAAATTGGCACATGGTTTGGATAACCATATAACGTGAAAAACGCCCTGTATATCGCTCTTTTGCTGTTGTTTCCTTCGGGAATATTTGCTCAGGGTTTGTACGTTGGTGATGTGAAGGACTATCCGCAAAGTATGGTCACTTACGAGTTCGACGACAACGGCGATACCGTTCCCCACATTACACGATTCACCTGCGTAATTGTGGCGGATAAAGTTTTCAAAAACAAACGAGAGAAAGCGAAGTGGGACAAGTTGAAGCGCGACGTAAAGGCGGCGTATCCGTATGCAGTAATGGCGCGAATGAAGCTTGCAGAAATGGATTCACAATTGGTGCTCATCAAAGGTGAACGCGAACGCAAAGCCTTCAACGAGAAATGTGAGAAAGAACTCACGGATCAGTTTGAAGAAGATATGCGCAAGTTGACTTACAATCAAGGCAAAATTCTTTTCAAACTTATAGATCGCGAAACCGGTTCAACAACCTACCAGTTAATTCAACAACGCCGCGGTTCGTTCTCGGCTTTCATGTGGCAAAGTGTTGCGTTTGTTTTCGGTAATAACCTGAAGGCAGAATATGATCCTGAAGGAGAAGATAAAGGCATTGAAGATTGTGTGCAGCTGATCGAGCTGGGTTTGCTTTAATCGGGAACTATTACCGTCCGTTCTCCGTATAAAACACGGGCAAACTTGGGACTGCATTTGCAGTTTCGGAATGTACAAATTACATGCGAAGATTCTTTTCTCTTACAACAAATATTGTTGCGGCATTTTTACTATTCACTTCTGCAGCACAAGAGCGCAATGAAACGCGTTATTCTGTTCAGGCTTACATTATGTATCCGCAAGCTTGGGGCGCAGAAAAACGGAGATTGGAATTGACGGACACGATAAAGGAGCCGCATAGAATCAACATTTACTACACGAAAGAGTACTTCCATTTGCCCGAAGCTCTCCCGGCACAATTGCAGGATACTTCTCGCGCAGGAGATACATTGCAGCTTGCGGGCGGCAGCGGATATCTCAAGAAAAAGGAAATCATGATGGCATATGATAAGCGCGGTTACATTTCCTTTTTTGCCAATTATGGTTGTCCGAATTGCCCGATTTCTCCTTACGAACATCATTACGAATACGATGCTTCGAACAGGCCTGTGAAAATAACCAACTTCATTGGTAAACAGGAAGAATACGTTCTGGTTTACGATACACCGGGCAACCTGAAATCCGTTGAGCGCTTGGAAAACGGAAAAGTAATTCAGCGTGTGGTTTACGAAGTAATGCCGCTGAGTAAATAATTCAGATTTTCTTTCTCAATTCAAACCACAATTCACGTTCGGCACGTGGAGGAATGGAATTCGTACATTTTTCCATCGAAAGAATATCAAAGTGTAATGTGAAACGCTTCACATATTCCTCCTTATCGCCTCCGAATGGCGGATGATCTTTATTGAGTTCGTCGTTGAACAACAATCCTGCAAGTCGACCTGCGGGCTTCAGTAATTCATACATTTTCTGAACGTATTGATCGCGCAGATCCGGATTGATCGCGCAGAAAAATGTCTGCTCAATAATCAAATCGTAAGGTCCGTTATCAAGCGTAAAGAAATCAGCACAGAGTAAATGTTCTTTAGGAAATCCCTGAACTCTTTGTCCGAATGAATCCAATGCAGTTTGCGAGAAATCGGCAATGAAAACATTGGTAAATCCTTTCTGATGCAGATATTCGGCCTCATATCCGTTGCCGCAACCGGGAATGAGAATCTTCAGTGTTTTATCTTCTAACGTGTCGATAAATTGTGCGATTGCCGGAGCTGCGTATCCGATATCCCAACCGGTATCTTGCTGTTGCCAACGCGAATCCCAATATTCTGCATTCAGTTTCGGTAAATTCATATGCTAAATTAACATCCGTTTCGGTTCAATCGTGCGCGTTAAGTTGTTCAAAATTCTGTTGCGATTCACTTCCATGGAACGCCATTTGCAATTAAACTTACATACGCATGAACGACTACGTTGAACTAACGGTAATTGTAACTCCGCGACAACCCGGAACGGATTTGCTCATCTCTGAATTGGCGGACGCCGGATGCGAAAGCTTCGCAGAAACGGGAGAAGGTTTTCAGGCGTGGATCCCGAAGGAACATTACAAAGTTGAGTTGTTATCGATTGTAAATCAACTCGATACTGAATTAGGCAGTGCAACCGTCACTACCAAAGTGATCGAAGGTCAGAATTGGAATGCGGAATGGGAATCATCGTACCAACCCATTGTAATTGGAACGGATTTGATGATTCGAGCTCCTTTTCATGAGAAAATCGATGGTTTTCGGTTCGATTTGATCATTCAGCCTCAGCAATCGTTCGGAACCGGACATCATCCTACAACACTGTTAATCGCTGAAAAGTTATTAACACTGCCTGTATCTGAGCGTTATATCATTGATATGGGTTGCGGTACCGGTGTTCTGGGAATTCTTGCTTCTATGCGTAACGCATCGAAAGTGGATTGCGTGGATATTGAAGCGCATGCTGTTGAGAACGCGAAAGAAAATGCCGGTCACAATAACATCAGCGGAATTGAGTTTGCTGTTGGTGATACAATCTGGCTCCGCGGTAAATCGGCGGATGTTGTGCTTGCAAACATCAACAAAAATGTATTGACTGCGGCAATGGATGACTTGCGTAACTGTGTGAAATCGGGTGGTGATCTCATTATGAGTGGATTTTTTACAACGGATGCAAATGATTTGGTGAAGTCCGCGGGTGGTACATTTCAACTGATTGAAATAAAAAATTCCGGAGAATGGGCGATGGTTCACCTTCGGAAAAACGGATAAAGCTTATGAGAAAAAGTATTCTGTTGACATTGGTATTGTTCCTGTTTTCAGGCGCAGGAATCGTATTGACGGCGCAGGTAATGCCGAAGAGTTTCACGGAAGATAACGTGAAATTCATTGAGGAATTGCGCGATTTCTTTGAGTCGAACGACAAGAAAGAAGGCAAAGATTTCATTGATGATTTCAATGAACAATACTGGCTAACCGGAAAGGTGACGGAAGAGATCAAACAGGCAATGTATAAGAATACAAACGCAATGGCGAAGAAGAAATTCAAACCATCGCCGGAGTATTACGCGTACTTCAATACGATCAAATCCATTTGCGATAAGAAGACACCAATGGCCACGTTCAATGATTGGCAAGTGTGTTTCATGAGCGTGAGTAACAACAGAAATCAGAAACCGTTCTCTGATTTCATTCAGATGGGTGAAGATTTGTTCCGCGACAACACTTTCTACAATCAACCTTCCGGATCGTGGCAGGCGATGGGCGGATCGTGGAAATTCATGTGCGACTCTATTCCGCAAATCCGATTTACCAATATCACTCTGAAAGGAACCGGTAAAAACGACAGTACGCTTATCTATAACACAACAGGAACTTTCAATGTTTCCAAGCAAACCTGGGAAGGAAAAGGAGGGAAGGTAGATTGGAAACGCGCCGGTTTGAAAGACAATGAAGTGTATGCGGAATTGAAAACGTATAACATCATGTTGAAAAGCATGAGTTACGTTGCGGACTCTGTAACTTTCTACAATAAAATTTATTTTAAGGACAAACCGCTCTCCGGAAAACTTACGGAGCGACTTACTCCGGATGTAACCAAGGCAACTGCGAATTATCCGCGCTTCGAATCGTACAGCTCGCGCTATCAGATTAAATCCATGTTTCCCGGTGTGGATTTCGAAGGAGGTTTTACTCAGGTTGGTTTTAAGTTCATCGGTTCCGGAACAAAAGAAGCTCCTGCGTTTTTCCTGTTCAAGCGAAATGGTAAAAACTTCCTTTATGCTTCTTCTCAAAGTTTCTCTATTACAGATGAGAAAGTAACGAGTCCGAATACTTCAATCAAGTTTTTACTCGATGCGGATTCCATCGTTCATCCATTGGTCGATTTTAAATTCTTCCTCGACAGTTCTAAGGTAATTCTCTACCGTTCCAACGAAGGTGCTTCAGAAGCTCCGTATTACAACTCATTCCACAAAGTGGATATGTATGTTGAACAGTTGATCTGGAAAACCAACGAACCGATCATTACAATGGGAACTTTGCCAACCACTACGCAGGCCGAAGCAACTTTTCCTTCAGCAGATTACTATCGCCAATATCTCTATGATCGTCTGCAGGGAATGGAAATGGTTCACCCGCTTATCAAGATCAGAAATTTCGTTCGCGATGTGAATGGCGGTAATCCCGTTTTCACAATGATTGATCTTGCGAAATATTGGAAATTACCTGCAGAGCAACTTCGTCCTACAATCATGAACATGTCCAATCAGGGATTCCTGATTTACGATCCCGTGACCGACATGATCACATACAAAGAGAAATGCGACACGTACATCGCGGCTCGTGCCGGAAAAAAAGATTACGACAACATTCTCTTCAGCTCCAATGTAAAACCGGGGCAGCCGAATGCAAAAATCAATTTGCTGAACTACGACATGACCATTTTCGGGGTGAAGGAAGTTGCGCTCAGCGATTCGCAAAACGTGGTGGTGTTCCCCGAGAACGATCAGCTCATTCTGAAGAAAAACAGAAACTTCACCTTTGAAGGTTCAATCATGGCCGGGCGATTCGACTACTACGGAAAAATGTTCGCGTTCAACTACGAAACTTTTACCATCAACCTGAACAACGTAGACAGCGTTCGTATTTGGGTAGATACGCCACAACGTGATCCGCGCGATCCGAAAGGAGGTTTCATACAGGTGAAAGTCCGAAGTGTAATTGAAAATCTGAACGGAACATTGGCCGTCGATAATCCCGCCAATAAGTCCGGTGTCTGGTCGCAACCGAAACCGAATTGCCCGACGTGTCCGAGCTATCCGAATTATCCGATTTTTACCAGCGCCAAACCGTCGTATGTCTACTACGATAAACCGTCAATTCATAAAGGAGTTTATAATCGCGACAAGTTTTATTTCAAAGTCGATCCTTTTGTCATTGACAGTTTGGACAACTTTACCAACGATGCGTTGATGTTCGGCGGTGTGCTTGAGTCTGCAGGAATCTTCCCCACAATTCGTGATACACTCCGCTTGCAGCCGGATTATTCTTTGGGATTTGTTCGTCAGTCGCCAACAACAGGATATTCTTCCTACGGCGGTAAAGCGAAATTCACCAATACCATCAGCCTTTCAAACAAAGGATTGCACGGAGCAGGAAAAATCGATTACATCACTTCAACAGCGGTGTCTGATGATTTTCTGTTCTTCCCTGATTCTACGAATGGTGTCGCAAAGACCTTCGACATTCAGCCGCAGAATATCAAAGGCAAGACAGAATATCCTGATGTAACCAGTACGAATGTTTACGTTCATTGGGTGCCGAAAAAAGATTTCCTCGAAGCGACGAACAAAGATTCCGCTTTCACAGCATACAAAGGCGAAGCGAAAGTGAAAGGAACACTTACACTTGGACCGAAAGCATTACGTGCACGTGGAGTAATGGAATTCTCCAATGCTGAAATGACTTCGCGTGACATGGTGATGAAACATCACATTGTGGATGCGGATACTGTTGACTTCAATTTGAAAGCGGCGCAACTTGCAAGTATGGCTTTCCAAACGAAGAACTTCAAAGCGCATGTCGATTTTGAAAAACGTGAAGGCGAATTCAAAGCCAACGGTAAAGGTTCAATTGTGAATTTCCCTGTGAACCAGTACATCTGTTACATGGAGAATTTCAAATGGTTCATGGATAAGAGTCAGATCGAACTCAGCGGAAATAAACCTGCTGCCGGTGCAAGTAAAGTCGATCTTACAGGTCCCGAATTCATTTCTGTGCATCCGAAACAGGATTCATTGCGCTTCTTTGCACAACGCGCGAAATTCGATTATCAGAACTTCATTATCGACGCAGAAGAAGTAAAAGAAATACGCGTTGCCGATGCACGCGTAATTCCGGATAGTGGAAAAGTTACAGTTGAACGCAATGCCTACATGCGTCCGCTGGAGAATTCGCAAATCGAAGCGAACAGCGTTACGAAGTATCACCATCTCTTCAATTGCCACACGGAAGTTTTCTCGCGCAGAAGTTATACGGCTTCGGGCGACTACGCATACATCGACGAATTGAAAGGCGAACAGATTATTCACTTCTCGAAAGTGGCACCGGATACATCGGGACAAACGTATGCTGAAGGTTTCATTGCAGATACTTCGAAGTTTACGTTGAGTCCTGCTTTCGATTACCAGGGAAAAGTAATTCTCGCAGCGAACAATCAATTCCTCGTGTTCGACGGTTCAACTGCATTGAATCATGATTGCGCCCTTGGAAAACGCCGATTGAAATTCAAAGGTGAAATCAATCCTTTGCAGATTTACATTCCTGTTGCGGCTCCGCTGGAAGACGATAAAGGCGATCCGATTACCGCCGGTATTATGAGTACGGTCGATTCCGTCCACGTTTATGGCGCGTTCCTGTCTCCGCGGAAAGGACGTACCGATGTTACTGTTGTTGGCGCCGATGGTTTCCTCTTCTTCGATAAAACATCTCGTGAATACCGTATTTCCAACAAAGAGAAATTGGTGGAAAGATCTTTGCCTGGAAATTACATCAGCTTCAATACCAAAACATGTGCAGTTTACGGTGAAGGAAAAATGAACCTCGGTTCGGATCTCGGACAAGTAACGATGCTTCCGGTCGGGAATGCAACGCACAACACGGTTACTCATACAACCGACTTCGATCTTGTGCTTGCACTCGATTTCTACATGAATGAAAAGGCCATGGATATTCTTGTTGAAGACATTAATGCTTCAACATCATTCGCCGGAACGGAAGCTGCGCGACCAACTTTGCAGCGTGCTTTGAACGAATTAGTAGGGAAGGAGAAGGCTGATAAACTCGTTTCTCAGTTAACACTTTACGGATCTTACAAGAAGTTCCCGGATGAGTTGAAATACACGTTTTTCTTCACAGATGTCAAAATGACATGGAATCAGAAGACAAAATCCTATATTTCAACGGGTAAACTGGGCTTAGGTAGCATTGGTAAGACACAAATTAATAAATTTGTTCCCGGCACAATTATGCTGGAGCGCAAGAAAAGCGGCGACGTTCTTTCAATTTATCTTGAGCTCGACAATAGTAAATGGTATACGTTCCGCTATTCGAACGGCATTATGTTGGTTTACTCATCTAACGATAAGTTCAACACCATAATCAAGGAAGAAAAAGACGAGAACAAGAAGAAAGAAGGCGAAAAAGGACAGAAATCGTACAAATACACGCTTGGAAGTCCTAACGAACGTAATCTGATTTTGAAGAACAAGAACAAGGCGGAAGAATCCGGAGGATCGGATCCTGAACCTGAAGACAAATAAAAAAGATGACAGCAACTGCAATTTTTGCTTTGATTGTAGCTTATCTGATGGGTTCCTTCCCTTCAGCAGTTTGGATCGGCAAATTTTTCTACGGTGTTGACGTTCGCGAATTCGGAAGCGGAAATGCCGGTGCTACTAACACGTTTCGTGTCCTCGGTAAAAAGCCGGGACTGATCGTTCTCGGTTTGGATATTCTGAAAGGCTGGATTGCTGTTACAATGGCTGCTTTCGTTTCTGAAGCACCGGTTGGCACTTCTCAATATGTTGATCTTCAGATTGTTCTGGGTGTTGCTTGCGTTGTCGGACACATCTTCCCGGTATTTGCTGGCTTCCGTGGCGGTAAAGGAATCGCGACTCTTTTCGGTGTAATTCTGGCCGCTCATCCTTTGGCTTGTTTGATGTCACTCGGCGTTTTCCTGATTGTCTTCATCGCGTTCAATTACGTTTCTTTAGGTTCAATCTGCGCAGGTGTTGCGTTCCCGGTCATCGTTATCACAATGTTCGGTGATCGTGTTGTTCCGTCCATGGTGATTTTCTCAGTGATGGTTGCAATTCTGATCATGATCACTCACCAGAAGAACATCGAACGTTTGTTGCGCCGTCAGGAATCAAAAATGAAATTGATTCGCCGCAAAGAAGACGACAGTGCATCAGCCGCAAACTGATTCCGGATTTATGTCCACAATCACCTGTGGAAATTCCCTCCTTCCTGCATCTTACACACAAGCGCGTTTAATGCGTAAATTGGGGTATTATTATTGATGCAGGAAACTAAAGCGTTTGCTGATCGGAGCCGAATGGGAAAAAAGTACCTACTGTTTTTTCTTGCCGTAATTTTTGCGGTGCTGATTTCACCTGCATCAGTCTGTGCTCAAGCGCCCGGATCTGAAGCCGATGTAATTAAAACAGCGGCTTCTCATTTCGAAAAAGAAGATTATGCAGCTGCAATGCCGTTGTACTCGCAGTTGCTCGCCAATCACCCGAACGATCCGAATTACAATTACCGTTTCGGAGTGTGCATGCTTTTTGCAAATGCAGATAAAGGGAAAGCATTGCCGTTTCTTGAAGTCGCATCGAAAGATCCGAAAGCGGAAGTCGAAGTGTGGTTTTATCTCGGTCGCGCGTATCATTTGAATTATCGTTTCGATGAAGCGATCAACGCCTACAGCAAATACAAGAAACTGGCAGGAGAGAAGAAGGCGGAGAAAATGCAGGTGGACAATCAGATTGCTATGTGCAGAACCGGAAAGAAATTGCTCCGCGCCGTAACGGATATTACAGTATTGGAGAAAAAGGAACTTCCTACTGCAGATTTCTTTCGCTCATACAATCTCGAAGGTTACAGCGGACAACTTCTTGTAAAAGGAGATGAATTCAAAACAAATCTCGATCGTAAGAAGAATGAAACTTCAATCATTTTCCTCTCGGGAGAAAAGAATATTCTCTACTTCTCATCTTACGGTGACGACGAAAGCAACGGAAAAGATATTTACCGCGTTGTTCGACTACCGAATGGAGGTTGGAGTAAACCTTTCAATGTTGGATATCCGATCAATACGGAATACGATGAAGATTATCCGTTCCTGCATCCGAATGGTAAAGTGTTGTACTTCTCTTCGAAAGGACACAACAGCATGGGCGGTTACGACATTTTCCGTGCTGAGCTGAATGAAGAAACCGGATCGTGGTTGAAGCCTGTGAACATGGACTTTGCGATCAATTCGCCCGATGATGATATTCTTTTCGTAACGGATTTCGAAGAAAAGACAGCGTGGTTCGCTTCTGCGCGTAACAGTCCGCAAGGCATGATGACGGTTTATCACGTGGTGATAGAACGCAAGCCGGTGAACATGTGCATCATTTCCGGAAAGTTCAAACCGAATGAAGGGGAAGGAAATGCCTCAGCAAAAATTACAGTGCGCAATGAAGAAACGAATCAACCGGTTGGTGTGTACAAGGCCAACGAGCAAACCGGCGCATATCTGATCAATCTACCGAACACAGGCGGAAAGTACACCTTCACTGTTGAGAAAAGCGGAATTCATACGCAGACAAAAGCTGTGATTGTTCCGCCGCAGTATGAAATGCGTCCGATTCGTCAGGAAATATTTTATTTGAATGAAGGAGAAGATAAAAATCTGAACATCGTTACATACTTCGATGAAGATACCGCTTCGTTCGCTCCGGATTTTCTCAAGGATAAAGCCAATCTTGATGTTGCTGATCCTTCTGCCGTGAATGATTATTCCGTGACTGATATCGGAGCGAACAACAACAATAACACCAACAACAATACAAGTGATACATCCGATCCGGATGATACAACGGATGGTGGCGATTATGTTGATCCTGCTGCAAATGTTCCTTCTTCGCAGAACACAGTAAGCACTGCTGAACTTGTCGCGAGCGCATATGAAAATGCAGAAGAAACGGAAAAGGAAGCAACGGCGGTACAGCAGCAATCGGATCGTGCTTTCAATTATGCTACGAATCTGAATCAGCAGGCAAAGGCGAAGCAAGTTGAAGCGGATAAAGCAAAAGCAGACGCTGATGCAATGACTGAAGGTCCTGATAAAATTGCAGCGCAGGAGAAAGCCAAGCAATTGCAGGCCGAAGCAAATGCACTCGAAGCGCAGACAGTTGCCGCGTACAATGTTGCAAACGGACTTGATGAAGACGCGAAGCAAAAGAAGAATGAATCCGTTCTCGCAAACGATTATGCAAAATCTTTGGATGCAGCTTCAAAATCAAAGGATACTAAAGCAATGGACGCTGCTGATCAGAAAGAAAAGGAGTTGCGTGCAATGTCTGATGTGCGTCCGCAAGGCGAAGAAAATCTGAAAAATCTGCAGGAAGAAGCAGATAAGAAGCGCGAGCAATTGCAAGCCGCTAAATCCAAGCAGGATGATTTGCGTGAAGAGAAAAAGAGCAATGAGGAATTGATTGCAAAACTTCAAGCAGATGCCGCGAAAGAGAAAGATCCGGATCTGAAAGCCGGTTATGAAGCACAGATCGAAGGTATCCGTGAAACGATGCAGGATAATGAAGCCGAGATCAGAAAGACGGATAACAATGTAGCGCGTTTGCAGAATGAAGTGAATCAGCTCGATAACCAGGTTGCTGCGGCTAACAACACGATTAATGAATCGAAGAATGCTTCTGTAGCTCTGGTTGCTGTAACTCCGCAGGCGAAGAAAGAGTTGAGTGCCAATGTCGCAGCATATCAGAACGAAGCCAATACTTCCGGTGATTATGCAGTAGCCAACAACACAACACCGTACAATCCTGCAACCACTAACAATTCATCGAACAACAACACTGCATCAAATAACTCGACTACTTCTAATACTAACAACTCTAATACCTCTAACACCAGTAACTCTAATACTTCCAATACCAACAACACGAATACTTCCAATACCAACAACACGAATACTTCTAATACCAACAACACGAATACTTCTAATACCAACAACACGAATACTTCTAATACAAACAACACGAATACTTCTAATACCAACAACACTAATACTTCTAATACAAACAACACTAATACTTCGAATACCAATAACTCAACAACCAGTAACTCCAATACCACTCAGGAACCTATTACCTCATCCGAAGATATCATCGCAGACATTCAAGGGAATGTGAGTGAAAAGATTCAGGAAGCGGAGAATGAAACTGATCCTGCAAAACAGGCGCAGATGAAGCAGGAAGCGCATGAAGCGGCTGTTCTTTCGTTGAATGAGAAGATTGAATCCACCCGCGCGCAGTTGAATAACGAGACTGATCCTTCGCGTAAAGATCAGTTGAGTGTAAATCTGCAGGAGTTGCAATCAGCGAAAGAGGAGCAACAGAAACTTGCTGATGAAAGCAAAGCTCAAGTTGCGGCATTGGCAAACAACAACACGGAGCCGGTTCAGGAAGATCCGTTGGCGGTGTTTAACGACAACGTGGAAGCTGCGGATACGATTTCAGATCCTGCGTTGAAGTCAAATACAAAAGCGCAAGTGTACACCGATTGGGCTGCTGCACTGGATGAGAAAATTGTAGCTGACAAACAAGCGCTTGCCACGACGAAAGACAAGACGGAAAAAGATTCGCTGAAGAATCTCATTGCTGCGGAACAGAAACAGTCTGCTGATCTGAAACAACAGGCGAAGACAGAAAAAGCGAACGAGCAGAAAGCAATTGCGGCTGCAAATTCACCAGCGGCAAAATCTGAACGTGCGTATCAGGAACAAATTGCTGCGGCAACTCAAAATCCGGATGTGAAGGAAAGAGAAACTGCCAAAGCAGATGTGTATCGTTCATGGGCTGACTCACTCAACGCAGAAGCAGATAAACTGGATGCATTAGCAGCAAAAGAACGTAACGCGAAGAAGAAAGAAGAGTTGACGACCCAAGCTGAACAATTGCGCAATGAAGCGGGAGAGAAGGAAGCGCTCGCACAGAAATCTACCGAAGCCGCAACTCAGTCCGATGTTGCTACCAACAATACCAACAACTCCAATACTTCTAGTACCAACAACTCTAATACCAGTAACTCAACAACCAGTAACTCCAACGCTCTCACAGAATCAGGTGTAACGTACTCAGATCCCCAAGCGCAACAGGAGTTGAAGGATCGGGACAATTTGTTGTCAGCCGCCAAAGCAGATCGTGCCCGTCAGGATTCTTTGATTGCTGCTTCAGCAAATGCCGAAGGTGCGGAGAAGAATAAATTGCTTGCTGATGCAACTGCATCTCAACGCGCGGCGTGGGAAAAGGAGAATGAAGCTTCCGCGAGTCAGGGAACAGCCAACAATGAACAGTACCGCAACAATGACGCGGAGTTGAATGCATATCGTGAGGGAGCAAAAGGAAATTCAGATCCTTCTGTAGAAATCGCGGCATTGCAAATGGAAGAGGCAGCTACGCTGATGTCGAAAGCAGAAGCGAAGCGCAACGAAGCCGCGAAAGCAACAAGTCAATATCAGAAAAGCGAAGCGTTAAAAGAAGCAGAGCAATTCGAAAATCAGGCTTTGAAAAAACAACAGGATGCACTTGCAAGTTATAAGAAAGCCGGAGTAGAACCTTCTGCAATTGCTGCAAACAACTCTAACAACTCAACAACCAGTAACTCTAATACTTCTAATACCAATAACTCTAATACTTCCAATACCAATAACTCTAATACTTCCAATACCAACAACTCTAATACTCTCAATACTAGTAGCTCAACAACCAGCAACTCAACCGCGATTGTCAACCCATCAACCGGTCGGCCTTACACACCGCAACAGGTCGAAGAAATCCGCAATTCAGATGAGTACACGAATTACGTAGCATTGCAGGAAGATGCGAATACGTTTCAGGAAGAAGTGACGTCATTGGATCGTCAAGCCGAGAAGTATCAGCAGAGTGCAAACTACAATGTTGAACAGGCTCAGGAGTTTGCTCTTAAAGCGTCTGATGAATCCGATCCGGCGAAGAAGCGCGAGTACCTTGATCAATCGAACGCATTCAACAACGAAGCGAAGAAAGATATGGCTAAGCGCGATTCCGTTCGCGATCTTGCAGACAACGCTCGCATCGAAGCCAAAGCAAAGCAGGGAGAAGCAGATTTGTATCTGAATGAATTGGATAAGCAGGAATATGAAGGCGTGAAAGCCGTTGCACAGAACGATCTCGGAACTCAGGAGAACAACAATTCAACAGCCAATAATAATACGACTTCTAATAACCCTAATACTTCTAATACTAATAACCCTAATACGTCCAATACCAACAACTCCAATACTGCATCAAACAACTCTAATACTTCTAATACCAACAACTCTAATACTTCCAATACCAACAACTCCAATACTTCCAATAGCAACAACTCCAATACCAACAACACTTCCCGCGTAGCGACTCAACTGAACGCCGGAGAGCAATTTGCAATTACATCAGCTCCGAATAAAGCTCCAATTCCTGTAGATCCTCCAGTACCATCTGGAATTGTTTACAAGGTGCAGATCGGCGCGTTCCGAAATCCGATTCCTGTTGATCTCTTCAAAGGAATTCAACCGCTCAACGCAGAATCTGCCGGCAACGGTATTACACGCTACACCGCAGGATTGTTCACTGATTTCGCAAACGCGGATGCAGCGAAAAGTGAGATTCGCGCCATGGGGTATCCGGATGCCTTTGTTGTCGCTTTCCGCGATGGTAAACGTATTTCCGTTGCAGAAGCAAGAGCCTCTAATAATCAGAACTCTGTTGCATACAATAATTCCAATACCTCTAATACTTCTAATACTTCTAATACTAACAACTCCAATACTTCTAATACCAACAACTCCAATACTTCTAATACCAATAACTCCAATACTTCTAATACCAATAACTCAACAACCAGTAACTCGAATACTCCAAACGTCACCAACGCTGCTCCAGCAACCGACGTAACTACGGTTCAGGGATTGTTCTACACCGTTCAGGTTGGCGTGTATTCGCGTCCGGTGAGCGCAGACAAACTTTACAATCTTACCGGTTTATTCAGCGAACGCACAGCGAACGGATACATTCGTTATGCTGCGGGTAAATACGATAATCTCAATGCAGCAGTTAACGCGAAGAACGGAATTGTGAATACCGGAATTCGCGATGCATTTGTAACTGCTTACTTCAATGGGCAGCGTATTGCAGTGGAACGCGCTCAGGAATTGGAACGAGGAGGCGAGAAGCCGGTTGGTGCATCGCAGTCCAATACCAACAACTTTAATACTTCTAATACCAACAACTCTAATACTTCCAACACCAACAACTCTAATACTTCCAACACCAACAACTCTAATACTTCCAACACCAACAACTCTAATACTTCCAACACCAACAACTCTAATACCTCCAACGCCAACAACACTAATATTACCAATACCAATAACTCCACAACCAGCAACTCCACACCACTCCCTGTCGTAACCAACACCAAACCTAACGTGCCGGATAGCGGAACTGTATTCTCAGTTCAGCTCGGTGCATATCGCGAAAGCGTTCCGATCGATCAGGCGAACCGCTTCTTCCTGTTTGCATCGCGTGGAATTTCCATTTACAAGGACGTGAATACCGGCCTTACCGTGTATCAGGTGGGCGCGCTGAAATCGTACGATGATGCAAATTCCTTGAAATCTGAAGCGGTTTCCAGCGGAATTACCGACGCATTTATCGTTGCGTGGCGCAACGGACAGAAGATTTCCGTTGAAGAAGCACTCAAACGCTAAGCATCCGGATTTTCTTTGTTTTTCGTAACTTTGCAGGACATGTAACCGCAATGAAAAATCCGTTTTTCCATTACGAAACCGAAACAGAAGAATTGGTCCTGACCGAAGAACGCGTCAAGGAACAAAATGAAATCATTCTGTGGAACGACGACGTGAATACGTTTCAGTTTGTAATTGAAACACTCGTCGAACTTTGTCATCACACTCCTGAACAGGCAGAACAATGTGCTTTCCTGGTACACTATACAGGAAAATGCAGCGTTAAAAAAGGAGAATATGCGAAACTGTGTCCGGTGTGCGAAGCATTCCTCGATCGCGGTTTGTCTGCAACAATTGAATAAACTTATGAAAACGAAATTCATCATTTTTACCGCCGTTCTCGGCGCAATTCTCTGGTCGTGCTCGCGCGTTCCGATTACAGGTCGACGTCAGATGAAATTACTTCCGGATGCGAAACTCATCCAGCTTTCAAATCAGGAATACACAAAGTTTCTGAACGCGAATACGCTTGTTCCTGCAACGGATTCAAACACCATCATGGTGAAGAAAGTCGGAAATAAAATCGCAATGGAAATTCAGAAATATCTCGTTGCGCAAAAGCAGGCAAAGCGACTCAACGGTTACAAATGGGAATTCAATCTCGTGCAAAGCAACACCGTAAACGCTTGGTGTATGCCGGGTGGAAAAGTTGTTGTGTACACCGGATTGCTGCCAATTACTAAAGATGAAAAAGGTCTCGCCGTTGTTATGGGGCACGAGATCGCGCACGCTATTGCTAATCACGGTAATGAACGTATGAGTCAGCAAATGGCAATTCAGATGGGCGGTGCCGCACTTGCAGTCGCGATGGAACAGCAACCCGGACAAACCGCTGAGATTTTCAATCAGGCTTACGGTGTAGGCTCAGGACTTGGTGCTTTGGCGTATTCACGTAAACACGAAACTGAAGCAGATAAACTCGGATTGTGTTTCATGGCAATGGCAGGATATGATCCCAACGCTGCTGTTCCTTTTTGGGAGCGCATGGCGAAAGCGGGCGGTGGTGCAACTATTCAATTGTTAAGCACGCATCCAAGCGATGCAAACCGCATCAAAGACATCAAGGAATACATGCCGAAGGCAATGAAGTTCTACAAGAAGCCGCAGTAACCTAAAGCAATAAAATCAAGAACGCCCCTGATGATTTCTCACTAGGGGCGTTTCGTTGTCCAGAGATCAACTTCACTAGAAATCGATAGTAGCCTCCTGCGTTCCCGCTTCGTCGGTTCCCTTCTTCCGACGCTCCAGCACAACGATATTTACGGTATAACTGGTTTTAACCTTTCTGACCTGAATAGCCATACCGTTTGATTTGATTTTACCTTTCACGTCTTTACGTTCATTCAGAAACTGTTCCTTCGCATCTTTAATCGCCATCTCCGAATCAAATCCTTCCGCTTCGTAGCTCTTCGAGAAAACATACTCTACTACAGTGCTGCGCATTCTTTTGAAGATGTCGAAACCATGCGATGCTTTCTTTACACGCTTCTTCGCTGTTGCACCGGTATAGCGACTCTTCCCTTTCTTTTCACTTCCATTGGTGGTTTTGTGCAATGACATATACGCTACGTGATTCTTTGCAGCAGTTGCCAAAGCTTTTTCAGTCTTCACCGCTTCAGGAAAAAGTACTTCTTCCAGTTTCGCAGAAATCGCTTTTTCGTATTGCGAATTGCTCATTCGCTTCTTCGATGGCATCGCCTGCACATCAGGAGAGTTGGTGTACACAACCTGATTATTCGGTGCCGCGGTAGTTGTAAACTTTGATGGCATCGGCGCTTTCAACGCAACCACTTTGTATCCGCGATCGTATGGTTTGCGAGCAAACAAATCGGTTGCCCACGCAGTGCCGCCTTCTATGTTGAATGCAACACCGTGCATGTAACTATCAGGATTCAGCATGTTTTCGTTGTGGCCGGGAGAAGCTTTCCATTGATTAAATGAAGCTTGTGCAATCCGCTCCGCAATTTCAAAAGCCGAGGATCCCCAAGCCGAGTAATTGTACAACGCATTCTCTCCCGACCACTGTGTTTTTCCTTTGTCAGAAGTAACGTACAGGTAACGTCCGCCCGGACTCGCTGCGGTAAACGCAGTGGTTCCTTTGGTTTCATCGTGCGAAAGCTTGTCGTTCTTCAACATCCATAAGTTGTGATTACGTGATGCAAGCCACAAAGTATCGTCCCATTCCAACGCAGCAATGCTCTTGGAAAGTCGGTACTCGTTGATCTTCTGATGAAAAAGAAACGCAGCTCTTCGTTCTATGTATTGAATGGAATCCGTCTCGGCATCTTTCAGCAGAGCAGGTAAGGCTTCAGTCTTTTCGATTTTTGCCTGTGCCGGAGCGTGTAAGGCAATAAACAGACTGCAAATCCCGGCAAGAAGGGCGCTCGGAGTTTTCATAACGCAGGTCATTTAATTGGTTAGCGTATGGCTGTTTCATAGTCGTTGTTTGATATGTAACGTGAAAAGATCGTGCCAGATTGTATGAAGCGCGATTATTTTTGGGTATGCTTTGAATTGATAGGGGAATTTATTTGATCGGACACACTGCGTGTGGATCGGAGATCGGTGACGCATTCGCGTCGATCGGGAGACAAAAGATCTAACGATTATTGCGAAGTAATCCCTATCAGTCGCGAAGCGACAACCGATCGCGGCTTTGCCGCACCAATCATTGCGAAGCAATCCCGATCGCGCGTAGCGCACCGATCCACACGCAGTGTGCCCGATCCGCGCCGCAGGCGCCTCTAACGTCAATTTCGTCATCTCTCGGTACAGCTTAAATGGCAATACACGTCGCTTCGCGATTTAATTTCGCTTAATCGGTCTGACACGAAACCAAAAAGTATAATTGGATTGAACCCTGAAAAGGTGAAATAATTCTTTCACAAAGAGCAAGCATCAAAAACTATTCCTTGCTGCCGCAGGCGCCTCTAAAGTCTCTCGTCTAAAGTCTAATGTCTAACCGAACGACATTCTCCACATGATGCGTCTGCGGAAACATATCCACCGGCTGCACTTTCGTGATGGTATAATGCGATGATAAGATCGCGAGATCACGTGCCTGTGAAGCCGGATTGCAACTCACATACACAATGCGCTTCGCTCCTGAATCACGGATGGCTGTGCACACATCTTCATGCATTCCTGCGCGCGGAGGATCTGTTATGATCACATCCGGCTTACCGTGTTCGTTCATGAATGATGCGTTGAAAATATCTTTCATGTCTGAAGCAAAGAAACTGCAATTGGTAATGCCGTTCAATCCTGCGTTCTCTTTTGCATCAGCAATGGCCGAAGGCACAAGTTCAACACCTACAACTTTCTTCGCCTTCGATGAAACAAACTGCGCAATGGTTCCGGTTCCGGTATAGAGATCGAAAACCACTTCATTGCCCGTCAATCGCGCAAACTCACGCGTTATTTTGTAAAGTTCATACGCTTGCGCAGAGTTGGTTTGATAAAACGATTTCGGTCCGATACGAAATTTCAGCCCCTCCATTTGTTCAAACATGTGATCTCGCCCTGCATAAACATGAACTGGTAAATCAAAGTACGTGTCGTTGCCTTTCTGGTTGATGATGTAGAGCAGGGAAGTGATGTTCGGAAATTCAGTGTGAATTGCGCTCATCACATCTTCGATCTGTTCTTTGTTGTCAGCGAAGAACTGCACGATCACCATAGTTTCTCCTGTTGATGATGTGCGAATGATCAACGAGCGCATCAGTCCATGCTGATCGCGAATATTGAAATACGGATAGTTTTTCTTCCTCGTGTATTCGCGCACGAATTTGCGAACCGATTCTGAAAATGCTCCTTGTAAATGACATTCTTTCAGATCGAGTACTTTATCAAACGCTCCGCTGATGTGAAATCCGAGTCCGCTGCGATCATCAATCTGCACACCACTTTGAATTTCTTCAATGGTCAGCCATTTCTTATCGGAGAAACCGAAATCGAGACGGTTGCGGTAGTTATACACTTCCGTCGGTCCCATGATGGGTTGAAATTCCGGCACTTCAAGTTTTCCGATACGAACCAATGCGTCGTGAACCTGTTGCTGTTTGTACTTCAACTGTGTGGCATAGTTCAGCGATTGCCATTTACAGCCTCCGCAGGTACCGAAATGCGTACATACCGGTTCCACACGATCTTTTGAAAGTGTATGAAAATGAATCGCAGTTCCTTCCAGAAATCTGCGATGTTTTCGCATGATTTTCACGTCTACTACATCACCCGGAACGGCATTATTTACAAATACAACTACATTGTCAATACGCGCCAACGATTTCCCTTCGGAAGACGCCGCCATAATTTCCACCTTCTCATAAATCGGATTGCCTTTCATTCTCATAACGCGAAGATAGTTAAGAGGGAGGAGAGATGAGTGGGGAGAGAGGAGATTGGAGAAATTGTCAGTCAGGACGATACTTCTCCCTCCTCCCTAATCTCTCCTCCCTCCTCCCTAATCTCTTCTCCTTCCTCCCCAATCTCTCCTCCTTCCACCCTGAATCTCTCCTCCCTTCTCCTTACCTTCGCTTAATGCGCATCACCTTCCTCGGCACAGGCACTTCTCAAGGCGTTCCCATCATCGGATGCCAATGTGATGTTTGCCGTTCCGTTGATCCGCGCGACAAACGACTGCGTACGTCCGTGATGGTGGAAACCGACGATGTGAAATTCGTAATCGATTCTGGTCCGGATTTCCGTCAGCAGATGTTGCGCGAAAATGTGCGCGATCTGGATGCGTTGGTGTTTACGCACGAGCATAAAGATCATTTGGCGGGATTGGATGAAGTGCGCGCGTTTAATTTTCTCTCGGGAGGAAAACCGTTTCCTGTTTACGCAACGGAGCGCGTGCAACAGGCCATACGACGTGAGTTCGCTTATATTTTTGAAACCCCATCGTATCCCGGAATTCCGAAAATCAATATTCACTCCATCTCAAACAACGCGTTTTCCATTGGCAATACGAAGATTCTTCCTGTAGAAGTCTTTCATCATCGTTTGCCCGTTCTCGGTTTCCGCATTGGCGATTTCGCTTACATCACAGATGCAAACCGAATAGAGGAGAAGGAGCGCGCAAAAATCCGTGGCGTAAAAGTTTTGGTTCTCAACGCACTTCGCCGCGAAACGCACATTTCACATTTCACGCTCACCGAAGCACTCGAAATGATCCGCGATCTCGCTCCCGAAAAAGCATATCTCACGCATCTCAGTCACCAAATGGGTTTGCATGCAGATGTGATGGCGGAGTTGCCGGACAATGTTTCCATTGCGCATGATGGATTGCAGTTGACGATCTGAGCGCCATGAGCGAGTCAATGCGAGTAACGAAGCAATGACTCGAAGAGTCCGCGTTTATCCGTGCCCGGAGCTTGCCGACGGGTCCGTAAAATCCGCGTACTATAACCCGCTCTTGACCAAAGAATCCAGCTCCTCATACGTCGTCTGCCTCGGCAGAAAAACCGTCTTCCCTGTCTTCGCGTTGTAAATCTTCGTCGCCGGAATATTCCCTTGCCAAGCGCTATCTACTTTAGGAATCCATTCGTTGTCGTAAATCTCATCCAGGAAATTCACCTCCGAATGTAATTTGCGTTTCTCTACGAACGGCTTCAATCGCGTATCAATATCTTTTCTGAAATCGGTGGAAACCAGAATCACCTTCACCTTCTTGTCTTTGTACACCGAATCGAGTTTATCGAAGTATGGCAATTCCGCCACACACGGACCGCACCATGTTGCCCAGAAGTTTACAACGTAAATGGTGTCGCCTCCGTTTTTCAATCGCGCGTTAACAGCATCGATTTTCACTTCAGGGATGTTTCCCGACACCATCGCAAAGAATGCAAAGGGCACGAAGTATCTGGTGAGCTTCTTCACGATTTAAAGTTACGAATAGACAGGGTTGAAACTGATTTTCGCGTCCTGAAGATCAAGACCACGGTGTTTTGATAGGCTAAAATCCTAAATTTGAGCTCTTCAAACCCGAATTATGTCCGGCGAAGTACCGCTTTATAAAATCATTCCACCTGCAATTCCTTCTGCCGGAGTGTACTTTTTCACTACCGATAGTGGTATTCAGTATGAAGTGCGTTTCGGTCGACGTCAGGATAACATTCTCCATGCAACAATTGTTTTCGGTGTCATCAACGATGAATTCGAAGGCGAAGAATACGTGATGACCAATCGCGGTGAAGTATTCCGTGTAATGAGCACCATCTCTGAAATTGTACGCATGTTCATGCGCGAGCACCCGAAGATTAATTCCTACGAGTTTACCGGAATCCCGAAAGAAGGAGAAGATGAAGACAAATCATCACAACGCACATTGCTCTACAAACGCTATCTCCCGCGCATCTTCGAAACCGGTTTCGATTTCAATTTCAAAGGCAACTCCGCGCTCGTTACGCGCAATGCGAAGTACTAATTGCGCGATCAACGCATCGCATTCTCGATCGCGCGCAGCATTTCCTTAGGTCCTGGGTCACAGGTCTTAATTCACAGGTCTAACGACTAACGTCTAAAGTCTACAATCTAAAGTCTACCACTCCCTCAACACTGTCAACTATAATCTTTAAAGTCTAAAGTCAAACGTCTCCCTCTAGTATCTTTGATTCTGTGAAATCTAACACCTCTATTCATTGGTTCCGCAGAGATCTTCGTCTCAACGACAACGCCGCACTTTATCATGCGTTGCGAAGCGGAAATCCTGTACAGTGTGTTTTCATCTTTGATAAAAACATTCTCTCGCGACTCAGAAAGAACTCAGTGGATCGTCGCGTGATTTTCATTCACAAGCAATTGCACAAACTCAATGCGGAGTTGGAGAAGTTAGGCTCCGCTTTGCATGTTTACTACGATACTCCGGATAACGCTTTCAAGACAATTGTTAACGACTATAAGGTTAAAGCCGTTTTTACTAACCGCGATTACGAACCTTCGGCCATTGAACGCGACGAACGCATCAATCAGTTTCTTGCCTCCGACGGAATTGACTTCCACACCTTCAAGGATCAGGTGATTTTTGAAAAAGATGAAGTGCTCAAGGACGATGGAAAACCATACACGATTTTCACTCCGTACAAAAACAAGTATCGTTCGCGACTCACACCGTTTTTCCTTTCATCATATCCGAATAAAAAGTATTTCGGAAAGTTCAATCAGAGATCTTCAGTTCCGATTCCGACCATTGAAGAAATCGGTTTTGTAAGTGAGGATTTGCAATTTCCTCCTTTGTCGTTGAGCAAAGAACTGCTGATCAAATATGCCAATCAACGCAACTTTCCTGCTGTTCCCGGAACGAGTCGCTTGAGCGTGCATATGCGCTTTGGAACGGTGAGTGTGAGAGAACTTTTCCGCTATGCAGATGCGCATTCTGAGTTGTGGGCGAACGAACTGATATGGCGCGATTTCTACATGTATATTCTATCGCATTTTCCGCGCGTGGTGAACAAAGCGTTCAAGCCGGATTACGATAGAATAGAGTGGAATACCAACGAAGAAGAATTCAACGCGTGGTGTGAAGGTCGTACCGGTTATCCTATTGTTGATGCAGGTATGCGCGAGCTCAACGAAACAGGATTCATGCACAATCGCGTGCGGATGATCGTTGCGTCTTTCCTTGTAAAGCATCTGCTTATCGACTGGCGTTGGGGTGAAGCATACTTCGCAGAGAAGCTCATCGACTTCGATTTGTCTGCAAACAACGGTGGTTGGCAATGGGCCTCTTCCAGCGGAACAGACGCGGCTCCGTATTTCAGAATCTTCAATCCGGAAGAACAACAGAAAAAGTTTGATCCGAAATTTCAATACATCCGGAAATGGGTTCCTGAATTCGGAACGGAAAAGTATCCGCGTCCTATTGTCGATCACAAATTCGCCCGCGAACGTTGCCTCGCCGCTTTCAAAAAAGCACTCTCGCCGCAGTAAGCACAAACTGATTCGCTCTACGCATATCGTTTTACTGATCGCGCACAGCGCCCCGATCAATGCGAAGCATCCCGATCAGCACGGTCTGTTCATAACCTCGCTATTTTCGTTGTGCTTAAAGTCTCTTGAATCCCGGAGGGATGAAATTATTATTGACCATCAGTTCAAATAAAAACAAATTCCTTGCAGCGCGCAGGCGCGTGTCTCAGGTCTCAAATCTCAGGTCTAATGTCTATTTCTTCTTCGGCACCACAATTTTCTCCTTATCCACAAACTCCACCTCACACGGCACCATCAACTGATCTTCCATCACAATAATATCACAACTCGTTGTCGTCATCACCAAAGTCTTCTTCGTTCCATCCGGCATTTCCATTTCCATCTCCGATGAAGTTGCTGCCGGTCCTTCAAATGTAAACGGCTCTTCAAAATTGTTCGCGATGTCAATGTCTTTGATGTGATATTTTGTGCCGAGAATCTTCGTGTAAATTCCAACAACAGCTTTCAGAATCTTTACATAAATCAAATTCTTAGTACGATCGTACGAGATGAGCACATCGCCTTTGCATGGAGTAGAGTAGGAGAAAGGTCCTGCCGTTACATTCACATCAGTAACGAATTCCGCTTTACCGGGATGCAGATAAATTTTAGGATTGATCAGCGTGTAGGTAAAAGTATCTTCCACGAATAATACTTTGTACGGCTCTTTCCCCGTTATATTTCCGAGTGCTGCCAGACTTTTGTTGATCATCTCTTCGTGAAGAATCACTTTGAGATCGTTGGGTGGATTGCTGACTTGCGGTTGTTGTATTACTACCGGTTTTGGGGCTTCCATTACCGGCTTTTTCGATTTGCAGGATGCAATAAAGAAAAGGGAAACTATAGCTGTGAATAACGCGACTCTCATGTTCATGTTTCGCAAAGTTACGTGGCAAGGAATTTGTTTACATTTATTCAACGTAAAATAACCGACAATGAAAGCCATTTTCTTAACAGCCGCGTTGGCAACACTGTTTCTTGCAGATCCTCCTGTTGGACAGATCTTCCCCGAACTCAAAGCGGAAACGCTGACCGATTCTGTAATCTCTTTTCCCAACGATACAAAAGGAAAATCAACATTGATCTGCATGGCGTATTCTGCAGACGCGGAAAAGGATCTCAAAACCTGGTATGAACCCACTTACGACAAGTTCATTGCCAAAACGGAATTGATGTCGGATATGTTTGATGTGAATGTGTACTTCATTCCAATGTTCACAGGCGTGAAAGCGGCAGGAGCAGCTAAAGCCAAGAAGGATATGAAGGAATCAGTTCAGGTTGATCTTCAGCCACACGTAGTGGTCTATAAGGGAGAATTGGATGCGTACAAAGTAACGCTGAAGATGGATGATAAGTCAAAGCCGTACATCTACGTGCTCGACAAAGAAGGCAAAATTGTATTCGTTACTTCAGGTGCATATACCGATGACAAGATGGACGAAATAGACGAATACATTGAGTAATTGTCTAACAGCATCAGCTACTCCTCACTCCTCACTCCTCACTGATCACTCCTCACTGATCGCTGTTCACTCTTCTAAGCAACTACCTTCGCATTCGGATATTTCCCCATCCACATTTCCAACGCTTTCTGCGACTTCACCATGATCACTGTTCTGTAATCAACCTGAAGTTTAATAACGTCAGCTCCGTTGGTTTTTGGCGCTACCATTTTTGGTTTTCTGCTTCTCATGTTTTTCATCGATTTGCTTTCGCGAACTAATACAAGCGGTTTCATTGTCTTTGATTTTTGTATATACAAATGACGTCTAAATACGCTTGCAGTAGCTCCTCATTTCGTTGAGTGGACGGAAACAAACGACAACCGGAAACAGCTTGTAATTTGTTAAAATTCACCCTCATTTTTCAGCGTATTTCGCTGATTTTCCGCTGTTTTTATAACTTGTTCATTCGCGGTGAATAGATTGTTAATTAGCTCACCATTCACCGTTTCGCTTCCCCAATTCCCTAATCCCCAATCCCCCAATCCCCAATCCCCAATCCCCAATTCCCAATCCCAGCGCGCAGCGCCCCAATCAATGCGAAGCATCCCGATCAGCGCGCAGCGCTCTCTAACGTCTAACGTCTATTTAAAAACAATTTCCCTCCCCTCAACATCCACCAACACCTTCCCGCTCTTCGGCGCTTTATCAGCCAATATTTGCTTCGACAATTCGTTCAGCACTTTCTTCTGGATAATTCTCTTGATCGGACGCGCTCCGAACTGCGGATCATAACCCAGTTCCGACAACCAACTGGTTGCAGCATCTGTTGCTGTAAGCTCCAGTCCTGATCCTTCCAGCATCTTCGTTATCGAATTGAATTGCAAACGAACAATCTGATCTACATCCTCGCGTGTCAACGGTGTAAACATGATGATCTCATCAATGCGATTCAGGAACTCGGGACGAATCTGCTTCTTCAGCAAATCATACACTTCTACTTTCGTCTTCGCAATCACTTCGTCACGATTGATTTCATTGATGTTCTCAAAGCGCTCCTGAATCACATGGGATCCCATATTGGACGTCATGATGATGATCGTGTTCTTGAAATTCACCACCCGACCTTTGTTGTCCGTCAATCTTCCGTCATCAAGAACCTGTAGCAGAATATTGAACACATCCGGATGCGCTTTCTCGATTTCATCAAGCAAAACAACGGAATACGGTTTGCGTCGAACAGCTTCTGTCAATTGACCGCCTTCTTCGTATCCAACATATCCCGGAGGCGCTCCAACCAAGCGCGACACAGAATGACGTTCCTGATATTCACTCATGTCAATGCGCGTCATAGCCTGATCATTGTTGAAGAGGAAATCTGCCAACGCTTTCGCCAATTCGGTTTTGCCGACTCCTGTTGTTCCCAGAAAGATGAAAGAACCTATCGGACGTTTCTGATCCTGCAATCCTGCGCGACTTCTGCGCACAGCATCTGATACAGCTTCAATCGCTTCATGCTGACCGACCACACGCTTGTGCAATTCATCTTCGAGATGCAAAAGTTTTTCCTTCTCACTTTGCAACATG
>Ga0172373_10000931_pt1 | contig 47921 bp, 41 predicted proteins | sample Lak10m_2_FD_114546 | JGI IMG/M metagenome (GOLD analysis project Ga0172373, IMG submission 114546) | Freshwater microbial communities from Kabuno Bay, South-Kivu, Congo - kab_092012_10m | ecosystem: Environmental > Aquatic > Freshwater > Lake | place: Democratic Republic of the Congo... | reverse complement strand
AGGTCCGCACCTGCGCCATCATCAAGGACCGCGAGACCAAAACATCCAAGGGCTTCGGCTTCGTCGAAATGGACGACGACAAGCAGGCCCAGATGGCAATCGAAACCCTGAACGGTGCCGAACTCGACGGCCGTACCCTGCGCGTGAACGAGTCGCGCGGCCAGGGTAGCCGGCCATCGCAGTACGGCGGCGGGCGCCGCCAGGGCGGTCACCAGTGAGCCGCACGCAGGAATCACTCACCGAACGCCCGGCGCACCTACATTGCGCCCCAGCGGCGACGGAACCGTGCCAGTGCTGCAAGGCGAGTCTCTCGGCGGTGGAAGCTGTTCGCACAGGCCTGCCGGACCAGTGGCGCCGGCGGTGCGAGCGTTGCGGGGTGGCGAACTATTACTACACTCGCCAGCCGCTCCCGCGCGAGCCGCGCGTGCGTCTTCCGCCGGAGCCTGGACGGCTGCGCGGCCGGCCGCGCGTGAAGCAAGGACAGACCCGTTCGACCGGGATGGAGGCTTGAACGATGACTAACCCCGTCATGCTCCTCGCGCGCGCCACGGCCAAGGGTAGCAGCTACGAGATCGCCACCAGCGGCGGCACCGTGCAATTCACGGCTGCCGAGGTAGGGCACGCGCTGGCGGGGCGCATGCGGGAAGAAGAACACGACCCACTTCCGGAAGGCGCGTACCGAGTGCTGTTGGTGCGATTCGCGAGCGGCAGCGCGACGGATGTGGCGACGCTGATCCGCTTGCTTCGTGATGAAGACGCCTCGAAGCGTCGCGACTGGGTTGACTACTGCGCGCAGTCGCTGTCCTGCGCTTGTGCGGTGCAGGAATACATGGAGGCATCGATCTGCCCAGCCTGCAACGGGCGCGGCCAGGTCATGGACGATGACCTGCTGGTGCCTTGTGAGGTGTGTGACAAGACCGGCCGCAAGCCGCGCAGTGCGGGCGCTCGCGCTCGCGCGCTGGGGCTGCCGCTGGAGACGTTCCGGCGCCGGCCTGCAGAGACCTATTACCTGTCACGGCTGGCGCGGCTTTATCACTGGGAGAGCATCGGATTGTGGCGGATGCTCGAGAAACTGAGCTAAGACAACGAGGACAAGGACTATGAGTGATAATTCACTACGCACGCTGGTGCGAGGCGCTTACGACATACAGAAACTGCGGATCCAGACTGGCAATCGGATCGTCGGGAACTTCAAGGCCAAACTCGGCCAGGATCCGGGGACGACCGAATACGAGATCGACGAGGATGGTCAGGCAATACTTGCGTCCATCCGGCGCAGCTACAAGAAGATCACCGACGGCGTGGTGTCATTCCCCCGCGCGGCGACCTTCAAGGGCGATGAAGTGATCTCGACCTACACCGAGCTTTCGCTGGTCGCGCAGTACATCGACCTGGAAACCAGCGAACACCAGCACTTCCTGCGGCTGGGCCACGCGCTCAAGGGTATGCCGATCTACGACACGTTCCTGGCGCCTATCAAGGGCATCGGGCCGGCTATGGCTGGCGTGATCGTGAGCGAGATCGACATCACCAAAGCACGGCACCCGTCGAGCCTGTGGAAGTACGCCGGCCTCGATGTTGCGGATGATGGCGCTGGTCGCAGCCGCCGAGCCGATCATCTTGTCGAGCGCGACTACACCGACCGCGAGGGGAAGCCGGCGAAGCGCAAGAGCATAACCTTCAACCCGTTTCTGAAAACCAAGCTGACGGGGGTTCTCGGGCCGTCCTTCCTGCGCGCCGGTGACAACAAGTATTCCGCGATCTACCGCGACTACAAGCACCGCCTGGAGAGCCACGCGACGCACTCCGAAGCGTCGAAAGGCAAGCGGCACAACATGGCGATCCGGTACATGGTGAAGATGTTCCTGATCGACCTGTACACGGCATGGCGCCCCCTTGAAGGACTGCCGGTGTCTCTGCCGTATCACGAGGCGAAACTCGGACACAAGCACGCGGCATAGCCACTGCTCTAAAGAAACCCACAACAGATAAGCGCGCCAGTAGTATTCAGAATACCATGAGTACGGAGCGGGCCAGTTGCAACAAGAAATCCAATTCTCACAAGCGAGCCAAGCGAGTGTAGAACACCAGTCCTCGTAAGCGAGCCACTAAAACCAAGAAACCCAGTAGAAAGTAGCGTGTCGAAACCAGACAGAAATCCGCGTCACTGAAGCGCGCCAGTGGTATCCAGAACACCATGACCACGGAGCGAGTCAGATTGCCTTAGTAATCCAATGAGCACGAGCGAGCCAATCCAAGGAAGTTAACCAGAAATGGGAAGCGCGCCATTACGGAATCGCCACCCCCAGTGTCAAAAGCGAGCCAAGCGTGTGTAGAACACCAATCTTCGTAAGCGAGCCACAGATACTGAGACACCCGAAGGAATCAAGCGCGCCGTGAGCTACAAGACACCCGGAAACGTACAGCGATATCATCTTGACATAGGCGAAATAATGCCTAAGATGTGAATCACGGCATCGCCGTCCGCGCCTCGGGGGAAAGCAGGGGCAGAGAGACGACCATGGAACAGACCACCGCAGTACGGTCCATTGAACCGGCCCAGTACACTGTCACCGATGATGGTGACGCCATCATCGCCAAAGCAATCGAGATCCTGGGCGCCCGCCTCAAGCAGCCGGGCGTCGCACTCGAAAAGCCGCAAGAGTGTATTCAGTACCTGATGCTGAACACGGCACGCCACGAGCGCGAAGTGTTCACCGTCATCTTCATGGACACTCGCCACCGCGTGATCGCGTGCGAGGCAATGTTCTTCGGCACTATCGACTGCGCCACCGTCCACCCTCGCGAGATCGTGAAGCGCGCGCTGGAACACAACGCCGCCGCGATCATCCTCTCTCACAATCATCCGTCTGGTTGCGCAGACCCAAGCAGCGCGGACTCGTTCATGACGCGCAAAATTGTGGACGCGTGCGCGCTTGTGGATGTGCGCGTGCTGGACCATATGGTCGTCGGCGGCGTGACGGCCGTGTCGATGGCTTCCATTGGCATGATGTGAGGGAGGCGCGACCATGGAAACCTACACACTTAATCTCTGCTACGCGCTGTATTACACCGCGAATGTGACGGTGACGGTTGAAAAGGGTGACATCGACGCCGCTTTCGACGCGGCGATGAAGGTCAACACAGACCAATGGGAAGCGTGCGACGAATTCGGTCCGACGTTCGTGACCGCTATCGCGCGCGGGGCGCTCGACAGCGCCTACAACGTCGCCAACGATGATGACCTGAGCGCGCTGATCCCGCGCTACCTGACGGAGCAGGGCGCGATCATGTCGGACTATGCGGTCCTGAAGCGCGCCGACGACCTGATCGAATCCATCGCACTGCGCTTTCTTGAGCAGCTAAGGGAGGACATCGGCGGGCTGGCTTATCGCCACTGGCTGCGGCAGACGCGCTCGAACCGTCCGCCGCGCGGTATCTGCTACTCGCACGAATACTGCGACGCGAACGAGACGATGCTCTTGGCGCACAAAGCGGTGTTCGGGGAACTGTGGGATCTTGATATGCAGGACGAGACGCAGTGCCGTATGTGGTCCTACGCATGGGACCGGGCTATCGAGCTTGCCATGGCAGGCAAGGGACCGCAGGCATGATCTACACAACCCTCGCCCGCATCCGCAAGCACGAGCCCTGCAAGGACGGCTGGAAAAAGCTGTGCACGTCGCTTGGCGGTATCCGCAAATACGGCAAGGACACGCCCGTATCGCTGTTGCAGATCCTCGACAGCAACGGGCTTGACGACGCGTTGTGGTGCCTGCGTGCTTGTGATGACGAGGCGTTTTCGCTCGAGTTCGCGCGCTGGTGCGCACTTCAAGTCGTGCATCTGTGGGAACCGCCTGCGGTGGTGCTTGAGTACCTGCATACGGGCAATGAGGCGCTGCGCGAGGCCGCGTGGTCTGCCGCAGGGGACGCCGCACGGGCCGCTGCACGGAACGCCGCATGGGACGCCGCATGGGCCGCATGGGCCGCATGGTACGCCGCATGGGCCGCATGGTACGCCGCACGGGACGCACCGGCCGCCGCACGGTACGCCGCACGGTACGCCGCACGGTACGCCGCAGGGGACGCCGCAGGGGACGCCGCAGGGGACGCCGCGGGGGACGCCGCGGGGGACGCCGCGGGGGACGCCGCGGGGGACGCGCGGGTCGCCCAAGCCCAACACCTACGCGACATGCTCGAAGCTCACAAGGAGGCCGCATGAAGCACATCAAATCAGCGGAAATTGAATACCCGGGGTATCTCGCCCTGCACTTCCACGACGGTGGCGTCGCTCATCTTGGACAGACCGGAGGGGAATACTGGCGCAGCGAGGTCGACTGCGAAGGCGGCGCCCCGCCGGACAAGTCATCCGAGTGGTCAATCTCGTACCTTTCGGCGAGCGCGTGCATCAGCAAGTGCGGCACCGAACACACTGGCGGCAACGTGTGGGTCGATTCCCTGCGCATGTTAAGCCGACATTGCATCGTTATTGGGGACGACCAGATCGTGATCTTCGAGACCGACGACATCGAGCAACCGCCTATCGGTGAATTGGAGGTATTCGTATGACCAACCACCCCAATCGCGGCTGGCGCCGCCGACTGCTGGCCGAGGCGGAAGAACTCGGCCCGGACATGGTCTCCGCGTGGCTGGCGCTGAAGACCGTGCAGCATGGATGGACCCTGGCGGAAGTTGCGGGCATGCTGGCGGCGAGCTTTGACCGCCCAGGGTACGATGCGAATCGGATCTTGAAGTGGCGGCGCGGCGATGAGTCGGTGCCGGGCCCGGTGGCTGCGGTCATGCGGGGCGATCTGCTGGCCGCGCTGTTCAAGGATGACGCGCTCGCGCATGCGCTGGCACGTCTGATGGAGGGGCCGGACCGGGCAGGTTGAGGTTGACCCTGCACCAGAAACGGCGCATATTTTCCCAGTGTCCGGTGCTATGCCCGGAAGCGAGAAGGCCCGCCCCGCGCGGGCTTTTTCGTCCCTGATGCGCGATAGAGCAGCGGCAGCTCGACGGACTCATAATCCGTAGGTCGCGGGTTCGAGTCCCGCTCGCGCTACCAACACCCCAAGCCCGCCCTGTGCGGGCTTTTTCGTACCCATACAAGGAGGCCCCCATGTCCGACTGGTTACTGATCGGCGCGAATCTCGCGCTCAAGCTGTTGCTGGCCGCTGGCGCCCTGTACGCCATTTCGGCCTACCTGACCAGCATCAACGAGCGCGCAGGCTTCAGTTTCTCGCGCTGGCTGGCCGCTGGGGACGAGGACGGGCACCACGCCAATTCGGGCTACGGGATCTATCTCGGCCTGCGCTGGCTGGGCGTCTGCTTTTTGCTGGGGTCTATCCTGGGCTGTCAGGCGCAGGCATCGCCGCTCATCCCCGAGCGCTACGACAGGGAGATCCGCACCGCCTCCGAAACCTGGCTCCCCGGCCTGCCGTGGGAATTGTGGAAAGCACAATTATTTCAGGAATCCAGGCTCCGGCCAGATGCCGTCAGCCCAGTCGGCGCTCGAGGTCTCGCCCAGTTCATGCCCGGTACGTGGCGTGAGGTCGCCGCCGCGCTCCGCTACGACGCGAGCGTGAGCCCGCACAGCATTGAGCCTGCCATCCTGGCCGGCGCCTACTACATGGCCCAGCAACGCCGGGCGTGGCGCACGGTGGCCGACTTCGACCGGCACCGCCTCGCCGCGGCGGGCTACAACGCGGGCCTGGGTAACATCCGCAAGGCCTCGAGGCGGGCCGGTGGCGCGACGGACTGGACGTCGGTGGCTGCCGCCCTGCCGGATGTGACGGGGCGGCACGCGCTCGAGACGCAGACCTACGTGACCCGGATCTGGCGCTGGTTCGCCATTCTGGCCGTCTGACCGTGGCCGAAGACTTGAGTGACCAGACTATCAGCGCCATACGGCGCGCCGTGGCCGATGAGCTTGACCATCGGTCCCGGGTCGATGCCGAAACCCACTACCTGCACCATCAAGCATGGCAGGAGTGGATCGAGTGCCGCCAGAAACGGCGCGAGGTTGCGCTCGCCGTGATCAAGCACGTATTGGGCTGGTCAGCGGTGCTGGGGGTCGGCTGGGTTGGGAAAGTCATCTGGGAGGCGCTCGCCGCCGCCGCGAAATCGCATGGAGTGAATCAGTGATCACAAGCGTTGTCCGCATGGGCCGCCGCATGAGCCACCGCATGGTACACCGGGTGCTGGTCGGCCTGCTGGTGGCTGTGACGCTGGCGGTCGTGGTGCAGTCCTGGCGATTGAACTCCGAGCAGGGGCGCCGCGCGGTGGCCGAGACAGGCCAACAGGCTGCACTGCAGCGCGTCCACGATGTCGAGCAGCGGGCGAAGACCCTCATGGCCCAGGTGGATGTGGGCAATGCCGAGCAGGCCGAGTGCGCCGCCGCCAATGCTTCCAACGTGGCGACCATCCAGCGCTACGTGACCGCGACGGCGGCACTGCGCGATGAGACCCTGCGCCTGAATACCGATCTGGAACGCGTTCGCCAGGCCGCGCGCCAGGCTCGCACCGCCGACGACGAGGCCGACCGGGCCCTCGAAGCCCGCCCCGACCGCCCATCCCCCGACGAACTCAATGCAGCGCTCGGCGAGCGCGGCGCCGGGTGGTTGTGGCAATGATCCCCCCCAACCTGGAGCCTCCCATGAGCGAAGAAGCTGCCATCCTGCGTGTGCCTTTCATCGGCCTGATCGTGGCCTACTGCCTGAGCGCCAGCGACTGCGAGCGCATCAACCAGCGGCGTGCGGATGCCCGTGATCACATCGACGAACACCGGGCGAACGCCAACGGCGTGCAGATCCATGTCGGCAACAGCGTGGCCGAAGGCGATGTGTACCCGATGCTTATCACGCGGGTGTGGGGCGACGGGCCCGACGCGCTCGTGAACGGTCAGGTGATGCTCGACGGCAATGATGTCCTGTGGACAACTTCGGTCAAGGTCGGCGAAGGCCCGCAGACATGGGCGTGGTCGACTTTCTGATGAACCGCGCGGCCCTGATTGTCCTGTGCGCGCTGGGCGGTTGCGCCGGCCAGCCGCCGGTTGAGCCTGTGGCCGACCCGGTTGCAGCCCGGACGGTCACGCGCACCGAGACCGTGGACGTAGCGGTCGCCGCGCCGCGCGAGGTGCCGCCCGAGCTTCGCGAGCCCCTGCGCGTGGCACGGCCGACGCTGTTGCCTGCCGGCCAGGGTGACTACGGCCTGTCTCTGCAGGACGCGCTGCGCGTGCTGCGCATGGTGTCGGCCTACCGCCAGCACTACATGACCTGCGCCGGCTTCGCGAGCCCGGAACCTGCGAAATAGCCCCATGCCACACATCGGCCCGGACCGAGATCGCGCCTCCTGCGGCATCCTACGCTGTCACTTTGGTGCCAACTGCCTGTGAAACCAGCACTTTCGCCCAAAGAAGAGCGCTTCTGCCTTGAGTGGTGGCAGAACGGCGGTGATGCGCTTGCAGCCTTGCGCGCGGCGTTCCCGCACACCGACAACTGGAAAACCGCAGCTGCATCGGTTAAAGCAAGCAGGTTGCTCGATTCCGATAAAGTGCAACTAAGGATCAAGGAGTTACGAGACGCCGCCGCCGCTGTTGCGATGGTCGGCCCAGTCGAAACGCTCAAGGAGCTGGCCGCGCTGGTCTTCAATGACCCCGCCACCGCCTTCGACGAAGCGAACGATGTCCTGCCCATCCGCGACATGCCTCGCTCGACCCGCGCCGCCATCGCGGCCGTGAAACAGCGCCGGACGTTGCGCGGCGATCTCGTGACCGAGGTGAAGTTCTGGGACAAGAACGCCGCCCTGGATAAGCTGATGCGTCACCTTGGCATGTTCGAGCGCGACAACGCACAGAAGCAGGATGCCTACGAGAACCTGCTGCAGGCGATGACGCAGCTACTCGGCGGACCGCCGCCGCCTGTTGTTCGCGCCCCTGAAGCACCGCCCTTGCTGGAAGCACCGCCTACCGTGCAATGAGCGCCGCCGCCTCTGTGATGACCGACCAGATGCGGATGCTTCTGGAGTTCCGGTCCGACTTTGAATACTACGCGCCGCATGCGCTCAAGATACGCACCAAGGACGGCAAGGTCGTACCGTTTCGCCTGAATCGGGCGCAGACCTATGTGCATCGGCGCCTCGAGACCCAGCGCCGCGACCATGGCCGCGTGCGTGCCCTGGTGCTGAAAGGCAGACAGCAAGGCATGTCGACCTACATCGAAGGTCGCTTCTACTGGCTGACCAGCGGCACGCCCGGTGTTCGCGCTTTCATCGTGACGCACGAGGACGCCGCGACCGCCAACCTGTTTGAAATGGCCGCGCGCTACCACGAGCACTGTCCGGCTTTCCTGAAGCCGCGCACCGGCCGCTCGAACGCGAAGGAACTCATCTTCGATAGGCTGGACAGCGGCTACAAGGTCGCGACCGCAGGCACAAAAAACGTCGGTCGCTCATCGACCATTCAGTACATGCACGGCTCCGAGGTCGCGTTCTGGCCGCACGCCAAGGATCATCTTGCTGGCCTCGGGCAGACCATCCCGGATGCGAACGGGACGGAGGTCATTCTCGAATCGACCGCGAACGGGCCCACCGGCGAGTTCTACAGCCTGTGGAACGACGCGACGTGCGGCCGGAACGACTACATCGCGCTGTTCGTGCCGTGGTACTGGCAAGAGGAGTACCGCCGCGCCGATGCGGTTGCGACGCTCGAGCTGACGGCCGAGGACAAGGACTATCAGGAGACGTTCGGCCTCGACGATGCGCAGATGGCGTGGCGCCATGCCAAGATCCGCGGCGACTTCCGTGGTGATGTCTCGCTGTTCGACCAGGAATACCCGGCCACCCCGGCTATGGCTTTCCTGCACATCGACGGCCAGACACTCATCAAGGCGACGCATGTGGTCCGCGCCTGCGCCCGTAGGGACCTGGAAGCGCGCGGCGCCCGCATCATCGGGGTTGACCCGGCCGAGTACGGCGACGACGACACAGCGATCATCTTCCGCCAGGGTCGCGTTGCGTCGGATCTCCTTCGTGTGCATGGCAAGTCGCCAATGGAGATCGTCGGCATTGTCGCGCGCATGGCTGACCGGCTGGGCGACATCGACGCGATCAACGTGGACTCGACCGGGCTGGGTGCTGGCATCGTGGATCGCCTCATCGAGCTGGGCTACCCGGCCAACCGCATCATGGTCGGTGAGTCCGCCATCGATGATGTGCAGTACGCGCGCCGTGGTGACGAGATATGGGGCGAAATGCGCGACTGGCTGGGCGACCTATGCCAGATCCCGGATGACGAGGTGCTGCGCGGCGATCTGATCGCGCGCACGTACAGTTACGACTCGTCGCGCTGCATCAAGCTGACCCCGAAAGAGAAGCTGAAGGCCGAAAGCAAGAAGTCACCGGACGCCGGCGACGCGCTGTCGCTGACCTTCGCGACCCGATTCAACCCCAACTTCAAGGGCAAGAAGCTGAACCATCAACGCCGCTCCCGTGGCAAGGTGCTGTAAACCATGGCCGCAGTCATGAACACCCCCGGCGCGCAGCTTATGCAGTCCGGCGCAACCGCGGACATTCTCGAACAGCAGGAGCGGCCGAGCGGCATCGGCCAGGCCGCGCCGATCACCGAGGAGGAATGGGGCCAGTGGCTGATTGAGATCCACGACCAGCCGCCGTTCCGCAAACAGCAGGACCGTGATTGCGACTACTACGACAACAACCAGCTGGATGCCGAGCAGTTGGCCGAGATTGAGCGGCGAGGCATGTTGCCGGTGGTCGAGAATCTGGTTCAGCCGACCATCGATGTGGTGCTCGGATTGGAAGCGAAGATGCGCACCGACTGGCGCGTGCAGGCCGATACCGACGAATTCCAGGACGTTGCCGAAGCGTTCTCGCAGAAGCTGCACGAGGCCGAGCGCGAGTCGCATGCCGATTACGCGCTGTCCGATGCCTACGCGAGCGAGGTGAAGGCAGGTCTGGGCTGGGTGGAGGTCATCCGCGCGCGCGACCCGTTCGAGTACCCCTACGAGGTCAACGCCGTCCACCGACGCGAGATGTACTGGGACTGGGCCAGCCGCGACCGCACGATGAAGGATGCGCGGTATCTGTTGCGCCGCCGCTGGTTCGATGTCGATACGGTGGCAGCCTACTTCCCGCGCTTCAAGGAAGGACTGCGGCAGGTCGGCAGCGGCACCAACATCGACACATGGATCCGGGCCGACATGGAGGCCGCCGCGCGCGGCTTCGAGCTGGAATGGACAGGCCGCATGTCTACCGAGGAATGGGAATGGCGCGACACCAGCCGCCGCCGCCTCGCGCTGTTCCAGGTGTACTACCGCCGCCCGGTGCGAGGCTACGTGTTCAGCATGCCTGACGGCAGGCATGTCGAGTTCGACCCGCGCAACCAGTGGCACATGGCTGCCGTCGGCTCCGGCCGCGTGAAACCGCGCGTCGCGGTGTTCTCGAAGCTGCGGCAGGCCATCTACTGCGGACCGTTCAAGCTGTCCGACGGCGACGTTGAGCGGCGAAAGACGCCTTACACCCCGTTCTGGGCCTACCGCGAAGACCTGACCGGTGTGCCCTACGGCCTCATTCGGTCGATGATCAGCCCACAGGACGAGGTCAACGCTCGTACCCAGAAGATGCTGTGGTATCTGGCCGCCAAGCGCGTGACCATGGACAGCGACGCGCTCGACACCCAGCAGAACGACGTTCAGGAAATGCTTGAGGAAATTGCGCGCGCCGATTCGGTCGTGCAGCTGAACCCGAACCGGACCAACCGCGACGACAAGGCGTTTCAGGTGAACGACAACCTGACCCTGGCCGATGCGCAGTGGAAGGTGCTGCAGGACAAGCGCGAAACATTGCAGAAGGTGCGCGGCATCTTCAACGCGATGCTGGGCAGCGAGGACGGCGCGCATTCCGGGATCGCGATCAACTCCCTCATCGAGCAGTCGATGACCGTGCTGGCGTCGATCCAGAGCAATTACCAGTTTGGCCGGCGCGTGGTCGGGGACGACATCGTCGAGCTTATCCGCCAGGACCACATCGGCCGCGAGGTCGAGATCCTCGTGGAAGGGCAGGGCGCCCGCAAGAAGACCATCATCCTGAACCAACGCGTGCGGGACGAGCAGACCGGGATGATCGTTCTCGAGAACGACGTAGAGCGCTCGCGGCTCAAGGTCGCGCTGGAAGATGTGCCGTCGACGCCGGCCTACCGCGCGCAGCAGATGCTCATCATGTCGGAGATCGTGAAGTCGGCGCCGCCCGAGATACAGGCCATCCTGTATCCGGTTTATTTGGAAGGCACCGAACACCCGAAGCGCAAGGAGCTGGCCGATCAGATCCGCAAGATGACCGGTACGCAGAACCCGGACGATCTGCCTCCAGAGGAGCGCGCAGCGGTCATGCAGCAGCAGGCCGAGGCGGCAGACCTGAACAAGCGCATGGCGATGGCGCAGCTGGCCGAGCAGGAAGGCAAGGCCGAGACGGCCGTCGCCGCTGCCGCGAAGCTCCGCAAGGAGATCGAGACGCTGGGGCAGGGCATGGAAGGCGAGCAGGCCGCGGCCGTCGCCGAAATCCAGAAAATGGCCGACGAGCAGATCCGCGCCATGGAGCAGAAGGCGGCGCTACTCGAGCAGGCCGTGAAGGACCGCAAGGACGAGATCGCGGCCAAGTACAACGCCGAGGTCATGAAGGCCAGGTTGGGCGCCGCCGCCGAGGTCGAGACGGCCAAGGTCAACGCGAACAGCGAGCGCGTGATCACGGCGCTGGCCGAGAAGTTTGAGGAACTGAAGCGCGAGATCGCCGAGAAGGACGCCCAGATCGTGGCCGAGCGCGACGAGATCATGCGCAAGGTGCGTGAGGACCATTCCGGCGAGCAGTCGAAGCAGCTCGAAACTCTCATGAAGCAGATCGCGGAGGCCAGCGAGGACGCGGGCGACGCGATGACCGATGCGGTGAAGATGCTGGGCGAACAGATGAAGGCCGCGAACGCTGAGATAGCCCAGGCGCTGAAGGCGGTGACGAGCACAGCCATAGCGCCGGCACAGGCGGCAACCGCCGCGCAGGACGATGGGGCCGTGGAAATCTCCCTCGAGACGGACAAGAGCGGCCGTGCGGTCGGCGCCGTGGTCAAGAAGGCCGGCGGCACGACGCGGTTCGCGATCAAGACGGATGCCAAGGGCAACCCCATCGGCGCGACGACGACGGGAGACAAGTCCTGATGTATCTCATGGCGCTCGCAGATACCAGCCCGCACGCGCATTTCGAATCACTGCAGGCTGGCGTGCTGTCGGCCTGGGGCCTGCGCGATAACGTCGAGATACACGCCAACAACGTCTCCGAAAACTGGTCCTACGATGCCGTGGAGGATGCGGCTAAGTCGACCATGAACGGCGCGAACATCAGCTACGCCACGGCCGATCAGATCATCCTGCCCTTCGCTTCGGCCATCGACAGCAACGTCCACGACTACATATCGTGGCAGTGCGAAGTGAAGTACGGCGCGGCCTGGGTCGGCGACCTCGGTGCGCTGCTGAACCACAAGGCCATCCGGCTCGACGACGCGGCGAAGCTTTTCAACGGCGGTGTCGGCGATGAGCGCATGCACGAGCTCCAGATGCGGTACTCGGTCACGGACGGCACGGCCGTCGCGGTGCCGACGCTGCGGAGCTACTCGTGCACGAACAGCCCCTCGACCAACGAGGATCCGCTGCGGGACAGCAACTCGAACCCGATCAACTGGCAGCCGGGCGGCTCGCGCTACTACCTGTCATCGTCGGGCAGCATCCCGGCCACGGATCACATGCAGTCTGGCAAGCCGTTCATTTTCCTGCCCAATACGTGGGTGCGCATCACCTACGTCTGGGACAAGGCGACTGGGCTGGTCACGCTGACCATGGCCGACGCTGACAACCAGGCGGCGAAGGTGATCGAGTACCTGTCGTCGCGCAGCACTGGCCGCACCTGCGCCGACACGCTGCGGTTCGAGTTCAACAGCAGCCAGACAGCGCCGCCGAACATGACGACGGATCACGACATCTGGTGCCGCAACGTCCTGATTGATGTGAACCCGATCCCGTTCGGCACGATGGCAGCCTGATGTACGCGGCTGACTGCTGTTTCAAGGTGTTACCATGACCCTCGTCGCACTCCCTGGCTCGCCTATTCGTTGGCCTAACCCGTTCCCCAGCGGCGGCTTGCCGGCGCTCGCGGCTGCGTCTACGGCGGACGCGGTGGGCGAAATCATTGCGTTTATCGGGCATGTGCGATTTGCCGCAGGCGCGGGAACGTCCAAGACGTTCAGCAGCAGCGGCGGAAGACTGGGTTTTCGCACCGGCACCGTTGTGTGGGTGAATGGAGCGACGAATGTGCGGCTCGGCATTCAGGATGTGTCCGCAACGACTGGTCCCGTCATGCAGCCGGATCAAACGTGGACGGGCGAGACCTACGCTGACATCGTGCCGGGCGTGGATACGCTCAACTCTGCAGCGTGGAATAACATTGCAATGGACACCGGCAGCGGTCGCACGCTGACGCATGGTGATCTAATTGCCGTAGTTTTCGAAATGACGGCAAGGGGTGGCTCGGACACGTTCACACTGACTGGCCTCGCCGCATTGCAGTTGCAGCACCGCTCTTTGATGGTGCTGAAAACCGCCAGCTATGCCGCAGTCAATACCATCCCGAACATCATTATCGAGTGCGACGACGGCACGCTCTGCACGCTGATGGGCGCGTTTCCATGCAGCAGCGTCACTACACGCACGTTCAACACTGGCACGGCATCGGCAGACGAGTACGGCAACCGCATCGTGCCGCCGTTTGCGTGTTCCGTGGATTCTCTGTGGTCTGCCGTGGATTTAGACGGTAACGCTGAATTCAAGCTCTACAGCGGCACGGCGGCCAGCCCCGTCGATGAAGCCGATGTGCAACTTGACGCGAATCAGCGTGCCTCGTCTGCAGGGCTGTTTCTTAACGCAGGATTGGCGACCAAGGAAACACTGACGGCAGGCGCAGAGTACTTCGTTACCTGCCGGCCAACTTCCGTGACCTCGTTGTCACTTGCCGAAATAGGCGTCAACAGTAACGCGCATCTTGCTTTCTGGCCTGGTGGAGTGGACTGCTACAAAGTGACGCGCTTGGATGACGCGGGCGCGCTGACTGCCACGACAACGGCGGTATTTCTGATGGGTTTCGGCATCTGCGAGCTGGATGATGGGGCTGGCGGTGGCGGTGGAGGCGGTGGAATCAGTCGGGCGCGCGCCGGATCGGGAATGGGATCATGAGTGAACGTATTCCGCAGTCCAGTTCGAAGCGCGTGGTGTTCCGCGCGTTTCTTTCCAGTGACCACGTAACGCCAGCGACCGGCAAAACCATCGCGATCACGATCAGCAAGAACGGCGGCGCCTTCGCCAACCCCGCAGCGGGTGCAACGAACGCCACGGAGATCGCCAGCGGCTTCTATTACTTCGATCTCGGCACGGGCGACACCGACACGCTTGGCCCCTTGGCGTACCGGGGCGCCGAGGGCACTATTGACGATGTGGGCGATTGCTACACGGTTGCAACCGGCCTGGAGTTTGCAGCAAACGTAACGCAATTCGGCGGTGTCGCAGGCACATTCAGCGGCGGCCGGCCGGAAGTGAACGTCAGTCACATTTCCGGCGACTCAGCAGCGGCGGACAACTGCGAGGCGTGGTTCGACGGGACCGGGTACGCGGGCACGAACAATGTCATCCCGACCGTGACCACCGTCAACGGGCTGGCGGCTGGCGTGATTACAGAGGCCAGCATTGCGGCTGACGCCATCACGGCAGCAAAGATTGCCACGGGCGCCATCGACGCTGATGCAATAGCGGCGGACGCGATCACGGCGGCGAAGATCGCAGACGGCGCGATTGACGCCGCGACATTCGCGGCAGGTGCTATCAATGCCGCCGCCATCGCAGACGGCGCAATTGACGCGGCGACCTTCACGGGCGGCACGCTGCTGGACGCGGCCGGTATTCGCGCTGCGCTGGGCCTTGCTGCGGCGAACTTGGACACGCAGCTTTCCGGGGTTCCGACAGCCGTCTGGGGCGCTGGGACACGCCAACTGACCGGAACACAGACGTTCAACCTGACCGGCAGCATCACCGGAAACCTCAGCGGCTCCGTCGGTAGCGTGAGCGGTTCCGTGGCCAGCGTCGCGGGGGCTGTGGGATCTGTAACTGGCGATGTCGGCGGCAACGTGGCTGGCTCTGTCGGAAGCGTCACCGGCCTGACCACTGCGACCATCGCCGCAGCGGTATGGGGATACACACTTGAAGGCGCCATGACTGCCATCCATTGGGCGCGCATCGTTCTGGCGGCGCTGGCCGGCAAGTCGAGCGGTCATTCAACGTCGTCCCCGGCATACCGTGACCTTGCTGATACCAAGAATCGGATCACGGCCACGACGGACGCTGACGGACGCACATCGGTGACCCTGGACGGCAGCTGATGTTCTTCGATGCCTACTTTCACGCCGAATACTGGCAGGTTGGGTATTGGGCGCGGAGTACCGGAGATCCTGTGGTTGTCGTGCCGCCGGTGCCGTCCGGCAGCGGTGGCTACGACATCACCGACGACGACCACGAGCGCGAAGAACACTATCGCAAGCGTGCGGAGTACATCGCCAGACAGGTTGCGACACCTGTCTCGCCGAAACCTGCGCCGCTCGAGGTCGCAGCCAAGGCGCCGGCAGATCCGACCCTTTCGATACTTTCGACACTTCCGTCCCTGGGGCTTTCGGACGCTGAAACTGTCGCAGAAGTCGCTGTCGCAAGACCGGCGAAACCCCGAAAAGCGAAGCCTGTGGCCGTCGCAGACGATCCAGTCACGGCTGAAATTGCGGCAATCGAGTCAGAGATACTGGCCCAGGAAGCCGCTGACCTGGCCGCGCACAACCAACGTATTGAGGCCCTTCTGCTGATCATGGCAGTGGCGGCGTAACAGAACGTAATCAGAGGACACGACCATGCCCAGCGCACCACTACCGTCCACGTTCAACTTCGCCGAGAAGGGCATCGCGTTCGGTTTCGACCCGGACATCAGCCCGGCGGGCCTGCTGGTCCCTGCGTACATGACCAACAACGCCATGCACGTATGGGTGAAGTCGAAGCAGGCCGGTGAGCGCGACGAGAATGCGACCAACGGCAGCGACTTCATGGAGGTTTCCGCGGCCTGCATGGTGCAGGAAGTGGCTTTCGGGGCGGGGGACACGGTCCTGAGCACCGGCCCGGCCATTCTCTATGGCTACCGTGTCACGACAGCGCTCAGTGCCCACGCATGGACCATCGATGACGCCGCAGGAACCGTGCGAGTCCGGATCCTTGCCTCCAGCCCGGCCGGCCTTCAGACGCTACCCGGTCCGGTCATCTTCAAGACCAGTTGTACGGCCAATGTCGGGACGAGCGCATCGGCAGGCGTGATCGAGTTCTACTTCCGCAAGGTGCCTGCTGGTACCGTGGCCTGGGCGTACTGATATGACGCTGACGGCTGGCGTCACGACGCTCGAGTCGATGCTCCACCCCTATCCGGCGCAGACGATTGGCGGCTACAGCGTCGGCTACAGCACCGCCTATGGCTCACAGGCCAAGACACGGTCATTCCGGGGACGACTGCCGGCCGGATACACCGCGACGAAGCGCTACCCGCTGGTGATAGCACTGCACGGTGGTCGTTCCGGCGGCGAAGACCAAGAGACCATGACGCAGTTGTCGGCGCGCGCCGACCGCGATGGGTTCATTGCCGTCTACCCCGATGGTCTGGGCTGGGACATCGTCCAGGTTCTGGGTGGCGGCTCAGGGAGTCTGACGTCGATCACGGTGGGCGGTGACGAGATCCTGACCGGCACGGTGAACTGGACCACGAACGCCGCTACCACGGCGGGCCTGCTGGCTGCTGCCGTGGGTGCGAACGGTTACACGGGCGTCGCGGCGGGCGACTTCGTCTACTTCGCGGGTCCGCACGGCGGCAACGTGCAGGTCGTCGGGACCATGTCTGAATTTATCGCCAAACTGAATCCGGGCTGGAACGCGTCCGATCAGGTCACTGGCTTCCCGGCGCCGTCGGCTGCCTCGCTGGCGATGGCCGGCTGTCCCTCGAGCTACGTGAACACCGACACATGGGCCGAGCGCTGGCACCTGCCTGATGTCGACTTCATTCGGCAGCTGATCGGCTGGGTGAAGCGCAATGCCTCCGTCGATGACCAGCGCATCTACATCATGGGCTTCTCGAACGGCGCACGCATGGCGCACCGCTGCGCGCGTGAACTGTCGGATCTTGTGGCGGGTGTCGGCTGCATGGGCGCCGGGATCATGCTGACGAACTACGACACCAACAGCCCCTTCCGCAACGTCCCGGCGCGGCCGGTGCCGCTCATCTACATGCACGGCACGCGCGACCCTCTCGCTTACTACGGCGGCGAGTACCCGTACCCCGGTGGTGGCGGGCCGGCGGATGGCGACTTGATTAGCTACAACCTGGGCAACGCCTACTACCTGAACCCGGACGAGACGGTGAAGGAGTACGTGCTGCAGGCCGGTGGCGACCCGACGAAGTACTCGCAGGTCGTGCTGCCCGAGGTGAACAACGATATCTACGACACATCGATGGTCGTGCGCCGCTGGAACGCACCATCTGGCACTGACTGTGACGTCGAGCTGTGGCGCCTCATCAACACCGGGCATACCTGGCCGATGCTGGGCGCCGAGAATTGGGCCTACGTGACCGGCAACTGGGCAACCGACATCAACTTCATCGGTCGGCCGAACTATCAATTCAGCGCGACCGACACGATGCTGAAATTCCTGCTGCGCCATCGCTGGGACAGCAATGCGCCCGTGGCGCGGGCGTCGACCGCGACGCATACGCGTGAAGCGACGCGCCAGTACGTGACCAACCGCGCCGCCTCACGGCGCTGACGAATTTCGCAGGCCGGCAACGGCCAGTGAACCAACCCGCTTCGGCGGGTTTTTTTGCGCCCGCAATTCCGAAACGGATCGAAAAACGCGCCTCGTCCTGCGCGGGAAAGCGGGTGTCTCTCAACCCTCGCAGCCATGCGACAAATGGCGAAGGTGAACGATGGACTCAATGAACAACACCGAGTTTGACCTGGCGACGATTGACCCGGATTCCCCGGAATTCGCAGCCATGTTGGACAAGGCGATGGGCGCTGAAGAAGAACTCCAGGACGAACAGGTCGAAACCAGCGCGACGGCCGGCGCAGCCAGGAGTATGGGGAACGAGGACAAAGCAACCGGCATCCTGGCCGCAGATGGCAAGCACATCATCCCGATCGATGTGCTGCGCAGTGCGCGCGCTGCTGAAGCGCAAGCACGCGAAGCCGCGGCCGCCGCGATAGCGGAACTCGAAGCACTCAAGGCGGCTGCCGCCAAGAGTGAAGCGGGCGACGAGATCGAAGTGGATGTCGAGCAGTCGGACGAACTCGATGCACAGCTGGCGACGCTCGCGGAGGACTACCCGGAACTGGGTGGGTTCGCCAAGAACCTCGCTGCGCAGGTGAAGGCGATGCGCGATGTCGTGAGTCAGCTCGCGGCAGACCGTGAAGCCAATGCGACGCAGGAGCGCGTTCAGCGACAGTTGAGCGTGCGCGAAGCCATCGACAGCAATCCGACCTTGCTCACATGGGAGCAGAGTGATCCAGAAGCGTGGTCGCGTGCCGTTGCATACGACAAGCTGCTGCGCGAACGGCCGGACTGGCAGGGGAAACCCATTCAGGAACGGTTCGAACAGGTCGCGAAACTCGTCCAGGTCGATTACCCCAGCGCCAAGAAGCCCGTCGGCACCGCACCGAAGACGGACAACGGTATCGCATCGAAGGCCAGAGAGGCGCTCGCAGCAGCGAGTGACCTCGAGATCGAATCGCTGACTCAGATCCCGGGCGGTACGCCGCCGAACGATCAGGAATTGGCGGGACTGTCCGTGACGCAGCTCGAAGCAATGTTCGAGCGCAACCCGGACAAGATCGACGCACTTCTCATGCGCTACGCCTGACACCGTCCTCGGTTCAACAACCCACACATGACCCGCCTCGGCGGGTTTTTTCGTTTCTGAACAGATAGGAGACCTCGCAATGACTGCGACTTCCATTCCGTCCAGCAGCGGGTTGGCGAACAAGCTGATTTCTGTCGCGCTGTTTGCTCAGACCTGCCGCTCTCCCAGCATCGCCAACATGCTCACCGGCCCCGCGCCGCAGGCAAGCGAAGCTTGTCGCAAGCTCCAGAGCCAGTCGTCCGCCGGCTATCCGTGCGTGCGCGTGACCAACCTCCAGAAGACCTGGGGCGACAAGATCACGATGGACTGCGTCAACATCGTCGGTGGCAAGCCCATCGTCGGTGACGTCAACGCCGAAGGCAAGGGCCGGCCGCTGTCTTTCAGCAGCCAGGAATTCGTCATCAACCTGCTCACGCAGGTGCTGGATGTCGGCGGCAAGATGACGCAGCAGCGTACTCGCCACGATCTTCAGATGCTGGCGAAGGACATCGCACGCGGCTACATGGCGCGTCTCGAGACCTGCCAGACGCTGGTTCACCTGGCCGGCGCCCGTGGCGAACAGGCTGGTGATTCGTGGCCGGTGCCGCTTTCGAGCGACGCCGACTTCGCGGACATCATGATCAATCCGGTCAAGGCGCCGACCTACAACCGGCACTTCGTGTGCGATCACACGACCACGACCGATCTGGTCAAGGGCGGTCAGCAGATCCCGAACCTGACCAACTCGTGCTTCCTGAAGCTCGAACACATCGACTGGATGCGCACCTATCTCGACAATCTCGAGTTCCGCATGCAGCCGGTGAAGATCGCCGATGACCCGGCCGCCGAAGACGAGCCGCTGTACGTCCTGCTGGTGCCACCGAATTCGTGGCGTCACCTGCTGACGAACACCAGCGGCGCGGTGCTGCGGACGTTCCACCAGAACGCGTTCCAGCGGGCGAACTGGGGCAGCAAGCATCCGCTGTTCAAGGGCGAAGTCGGGATCTGGAACAACATCCTCGTCAAGAAGGTCGAGTACTCGGTCTACTGGGCGGCGAACGGTTCCAGCACGACCAAGTACAACGCCAGCACCGACACCGCCGGCGAGGAAAGCGGCACGGCGACGATGCCGACCATTTCCGGGTGGCAGGTCGAGCGCTGCATGTTGCTGGGCGCCCAGGCGGTCGCCAACGTGTACGGCCGCAATCAGTCGTCGGACTACTACTACGGCTGGCTGGAGAACAAGTACAACTTCGGCCGTGCCAAGGAAATCGGCGTCGAAATGATGAACGGTAAGGGCAAGGTGCGTTTCTCGCCCAAGGATGCGACGGGCACTCCCATCGCTACCGATCACGGCGTCACCATCATCGACGTGGCCGCGAAGGCCATCCAGTAAGGCGAGGAGGACACACTCATGCCCACTTACAACCCTGTCAATCTCGCCAAGGCGCTGCACGGGGCCGTGTTCGGCAACCGCAACGTCTTCGTCGACCGCGTGGTCATCACGGCCACGCTCACCAACGGCGACCAAGTGCGAATGGTCCGTGTGGCCGGCGGCACCCTGGTCGATCGCGTCACCATCAATACGCCCGATCTGGACTCGACCACGACGCTGACCGGCAAAATAGGTTTCATTGCCGAAGACGGCACGGTCCTGGACGACGACATCGTAGTGGCTGACGGCGCCATCTGGCGTGCTGCCGGCACGGCGACCGTCGAACTGTGGCCGCCGTTTCTCGTCGAGAAGGACGCGTTTCTGGTGGCTTCCATCACGGCAACTTCTGGTGGCGGCACCGGTACGGTTCACGCCAAGGTGGAAGGCGAGATGGTCGGCATCAAGTAAGCCGCGAGGCTTGCTGCAATCTGGAAGACGGCCCCGCTTGGGGCCGTCTTTCTTTCAGGAGGACACATGACAGAGCGACGCAAGCACCGCGCTACCGGTAATCCGGTCGGCCGGCCGCGCAAAGAACAGGTCGCGGCGAGTACGCCGGACACCACCGTGCGGCGGTACGGCCCGGAATCCCTCACCGAGGATGAAGTGCTGGAACTCGAGCAGCCCATCATCCGCCAGGACTTCACGCAGATGAACGAGCAGCAACTGCGCGCGTTCGCCTACGAGCATTACGGCAGGCAATTCCCGGAAGGTGAGTCGTTCGAGACGATCCGGAACGACGTCAAGATGCGCACCGGGATGAACCTCTACCAGCGGTATGCCTGATGGCGCGCATACAGGACATCGTCAACCTTGCGCGTGAGTCGCTGAACGACGACGAGAAGATCCGCTGGCCGGATGACGAGTGCCTGTTGTACGCGCAGGACGCGCTGGACGCGATCTACCAGATCCGGCCAGACCTTTACATCACGCAGTTCAACACCTTCAATGCCGAGACGTTGAAGCTGACCAGCCAGAACCCGCTTGAGACGCGCTACCGCCGACAAATAGCGGACTACATCATCATGCGCTGCATGATGAAGGACGACGAGGCGGTCAACGCTAACAAGGCGGTCAACGCCAACGAATACTTCATGTCGAGGCTGCTGACATGACCGCGATCACCGACTTCTACGACTACGTGATGCCGCACTGCCCAGGTCTGGGCAAGCTGCTGGCGTTTCAGTCGGTCCGCAGCGCAGGTATCGAATTCTGCGAGCGCTCGCTGCGCTACCGCTACGACCATCCGGCAATCGACGTTGTCGGCAACACCAGCACGTACACGTTGACGCCCGAGGCCAGCGCGCGCGTGTGCGACATCCTAAGCGTGCGCTACAACGGCACGCTGCTGGACCCTGCCACCGATGACGAACTCGACATGCTGTGGACGGACTGGCGGACCGTGGCCGGATCGGTCGGCTACTACCAGGGAACGCTCGCCATGAACGCCGTGAAGCTCATCCGTACCCCGGATGTGAGCCTGACCGATGGCCTGACCGTGGTAATCGCGCAGGCGCCGGTCCACAACACGACCACTTTTCCGGACTGGATGTTCGAGCGGTATCGGGAAGGGATTGTCGCAGGCGCGTTCATGCGCCTGTACGCGATGCCGAAGAAGCCGTGGAGCGACGACGGTCTGTCTGTCTACTACGGCAACATGTTCGACCAGGCCATCGGGCGCGCGAACACCGACAAGGCGCAGGCCGACACCCGCAAGCGGCTGCGCACGACACCCTGCTTCCGATGATCGACATTCGCACGTTCGGCGGGATTATCCCGAAGCGCGACCCGCACCTGCTGCCGGAGACGGCCGCACAGATCGCCGCGAACTGCAAACTGTGGTCCGGTGCCATCGATCCCATGCGCCAGCCGTTGCTGGCGTTCCAACCGACCAAATCGGGCGACATGATCTCGATGTACCGGGTGGACGACCGCGCCGGCGGATCGGACTTCTGGCTGTCCTGGCCGCGCGATGTCGATGCCATCCGTGGCGCCGTGGTCGATACCCAGCAGCGGGTCTACTACACCGGCGACTACGAGCCCCGCGTGACGACCTACGAAATGGCGACTGCCGGCACCGACACGCAGGACGGATCTGATCGGTATCCGGCCAGCTTTGGCACCAGCGGAACAGACTACCCTCGAGCGTTCTACGCGCTGGGTGTGCCGAACCCGCTCACCGCGCCCGTTGTGGCGCCGTCCGGCGGCGCCGCGGCCGATGAGGAACGGGCCTACCTCTACACGTTCCTGGACATGTGGGGGCAGGAGTCCGGGCCCAGCCCGGCGACGCTCGCGACCGGCAAGCCGGACGGTACCTGGGCACTTTCGAGGCTTCAAACGGCGCCGCTGAACACGGGCAGCATCGTGGCCGCCACGCACTCTGCCGGCACGGTCACCGTCTACACCAGCGCGCCGAACTGGCTGAAGGCTGGCCACCGGATCGCGGTCTCGAGCGTGAGCGGTATGACCGATCTGAACGCCAACCACACAGTCACCGACGCGCTGAACGTGTCCGTGACCACCGTAAGCCGGGCCCGCAATGCCAACGTCGCGACGTTGGTGTTGAAGTCTGTGGACGGTCTCAAGGTCGGCCAGACAATTGTGGTCGCTGGCTTGGGTGGAGCCAGCTACAACGCCACGGCCGTCATCACGGGCGTCAACGCCGCCATCAAGGCCATCACCTACGCCAACACCGCCGGAAACGAAGGAACGACGGCCGACACTGGCGGGCTGGTTGAAATGGGCATGTTCCGGGTCGCCCTGACCACGGCACAGACCTACACCAGCGGCGGCACCTGGAAGCGTGAGGCACCGTGGAACGTGAACGGACTGGTGAAGCGCATCTACCGCACGGTCACCGGTGCCGCTGAGACGGTCTACCTGCGGGTCGACGAAGTGGCTGCCGCCACGACGACCTACAGCGACACCGTGACCGCCGCGAATCTGGGCCCGGTCTTCGCCACCGAAGGCTACGACACCCCGTCGGGCACCATGATCGCGATCACCGCCATGCCGAACGGCATGACCGCCGGTGCTGCGGCCAACGAGGTCTGCTTCGCGGAGCCGTTCAAGCCTTACGCATGGCCCGTGGTGTACCGACAGCCGGTCAACTGGCCGATCGTGGGCCTGGGCGCATTCGGGCAAAGTCTGGGCGTGATCACGACGGCACTGCCGTACATCGCAACCGGCACGCACCCGGGCGCGATCTCGATGCAGGACGGCGACACGCCCTATCCCTGCCAGGCCAAGCGCGGGATCCAGAGTCTGGGCTGGGGCGTCACCTATCCCGCTGACGCCGGCATGGTCGTGCTGTCGGCACGAGGGGTCGAGCTTGCCACCCAGTCCTTCTACTCCCGCGACGAGTGGCAGGACGCGGCAAACGGGGGCGATTTCGCGGCCTCCATGGTGTTCGAGGGACGGTACTACGCCTTCTGGACCGAGGGCGAACTGTCCTACGCCTACATCATGGACGCCAAGGAGCCTACCGCGGTCATCACGCAGGGCACCGAGAAGGCCATCGGCGCATGGTGCGATCCCGAATCCGGGCTGGCCTACATCCTGGACAAGAACGGCGACATCATGCAGTGGGACGCCGATCCTGCTTATCGCCTGACCTATCAGTGGAAGTCGGCCATCTACCGCGCGCGAGAGCCGATCAACTACGGCGCCGCGCGGATCGAAGGCGATTTCTCCGTCACGCCAGCCGAGACCGCCGCGATCGATGCCGTGAACGCGGCACGCGTGATTGCCAACGCCGCTCTGATCGCCGGCATGACTTCCGGGATCCCGACGCGTGACAACCTGTGGGGCTCGCTGGGCGGGCGTCCGCTGGGCGCGCTGGCCCTGGCGAAGACGCGGCTGGCCGATCTGCTGTCATCCGCACCGCAGTTCATCACCTTCCAGCTGATCGCGGCCAATGACGACGGCACGCAGGTTGTGCGGTTCTCGACCACCTTGACCAAACAGGGCACGTTCCGTCTCCCCGGCGGGTACATGTCCGACAAGCACCATGTGAACTTGGTCGGCAACGTGCGCACCACGCGCTGCCTGGTCGGGCCGACCGCTGACCTTCTGCGCAAGCGCTGATGGCGGTCAAGAAGCCATCGCTACCCCTGCCGTCTGACAGGGGATTCGCGGCTGCAGCAAAAGAATGCCTCGAGCGGATCATGGGACGCCGCGGCGGACGCACCGAGAAAGTCCCGGCCATCGCACTCGACACCCTCACCAGCGCGCCGACGGCCGCTGACTTCAACACCCTGATGGCCGCGCACGAGACGCTTCGCGCGCGCTTCAACGATCTGCTGGACCAGCTCGAGGATCCGTAATGGCAAAGCTCAAGTACACCGACAACGCCGCCTCGCTGCTGACCGTTGCGGTCCTGAACACCGACGTTCCCGCGTCGCTTATCCTGACGTCCGGCACCGGCGCCAAATTTCCCGCGCTGTCGGCCGGCGACTGGTTCCCGGTTATCGTGATCAAGGCCGCGACGCTGGCCTACGAAGAAATGCGCGCCACCGCCCGCAGTGGCGACACCATCACCGCCACGCGCGCGCAGGGCGGCACCACGGCGCTGACGTTCGACATTGGTGACGTCGTCTACCTGGGCTCGACAGAGAGCTTCATCGACGAATTCCTCATGACTGAGGACGCTCAGGGCGGCAAACCCCACTGGTTGGGCCTCGTGAGCGGCACGGACACGCTGACCGCTGGCGCCACGCCCGCAATCACGGCCTACGCGGCCGGTCAGCTGTTCACCTTTCAAGCCGAGGCCGACAACACCACGGCCGTCACCATCAACATCGACAGCGCCGGTGCGCAACGCATCATCGACAACAACGGCGCCGAACTCACCGCCGGCATGCTCAAGACTGAAGGCGTCTACCAGATCCAGTACGACGGCGCCGACTTCCGTTTGCAGACCACGCCGGCACCGGCGCTTGCCAGTACCACCGTGGCGGGCCTGTTCCGCATCGCCAGCACCGCCGAAGTGCTGGCCGGCGCCGCCCTGGACGCGGCCGTGACGCCGTTCACGCTGGCGCGCGCGCGTGTCGGCGAAGTTGTCATGTGGGTGAGCGCATCCGCCGTGCCGACTGGCTGGCTTGAGTGCAACGGCCAGAACTTCACATCGGCGACCTATTCCGACCTGGCGGCCCTGCTGGGCACGACATGGGGCACGCCCAGTGTCGGCCTGACGACCACGCCGAACTTTTCCCGCCGTGTCCCGATGGGGGCCGGCGGCACCGGGACCGGCACGATCGGCAACGCGGTCGGCAATACCGGCGGCGCGGAGTCCGTGAACCTCGCACACACGCACACGCAGCAAGGCACGTTCACCACGAGCGTGAACAGCACCAACATCGGCGACGACAACCAATCGCCGCCAACGACTGCAGCCAAAGACCACACGCACACGGTCACGATTTCCGGTAGCACGGACTCAGCGCTCACCACGACCTCGCTGATCCAGCCGGCAGCCATCGTGAAGTTCATCATCAAGGCGGTGTAACCATGATCGAGATCCGCAAGTCAGTATGGCCGGGCTCACCTGAAGAACTGGATGCGGCTGTGAAGGACTTCCGCATGAAGCTCGCCATCCACAAGAACACCGTGGGTGTTCCTGCCCCGGTCGCGAGCGACCTGGTCGAATACCTTGCCCGGTCCCGCGACGAGTACCGGATCGTGTCGGACCCGACAACCTCGTTCTATGTCCGGCACAAGCAGCTGGTCGACCAGTCCGCGCATGTCGTGTTCGGCGCGCTGGTCGCCGCGGCGCTGGCGCTGGTCCTTCCTTGGTACGCGGCTTTCGGCCTGATGATGGTGGCCGCGTTCGTGCGCGAGCTTGCACAGCACCGGGGATTCAATCTCGGAGCGGGTAGCGCGCTCGACCTCGCTTTCTTTGCTGTTGGTGGCGTGCTGGGGATCCTGCCCGGGGTGCTGTCGTGAATACCTGGACCGACGAATCCATCGCCGGCCGCACGCCGGAGCAGCTATTCGCCGGGAACGAAGCCGCCTACGCTCTTGCCCTGTTGCTCATTCAGGTCTCGAACGTGTGGGACGACATCATCGATGGCGACACCTTCACCGGTACCGCTGTGGATGCCTGTTTCTGGTCGATCCTGTCGGGCCTCCCCCGAAACGCGTTCTACCGCCAGCACCAAGCGACTCTGCAGCCGCTGATCGAGAGCGCCATGCTGGGCTACTTCTGCGCGAACGAGTGGGAAGAAGCGCGCGATCCGCACGGCATCGAGTTGGGTCACTTCCTGCGCTACGGGGTGACGCAGGTAATCGCGCACATCGTGTTCCTGTGCCTGGGGCTGGCAGAGGCGCGCAAGGTGCTGCCCAGCCTCTACGTCGCCCTGTGTGACGACCGCATCGACGACTACCGCCGCGAAATAATGGAGACCTCCACCGATGGCTAACAACCCCTTCAAGAGCAAGGTCAAGGCCCCGAAGACCGATCCAGCGGTTGGCGAGATCGCGAAGACCCAGAACAAGCTGGCTCTCGAAGCGGCGACCTTTGGCCGCGAACAGAACGAGTGGCAGAAGGAACTCGACAAGTACCGATTCGACGTCGCGAAACCGATCATCGCGCAGCAGCAGGGCGTCGCCAACACCGCGCTCGAGCGCGGGACCGACGCGGCTGGCCGGTACGCGTCCGAATTTGCACCCCTCGAGGGCCTGCAGCTGTACGACTCGCTGGGCGCCGGCTGGACCTCGCTCGACGCGCAGAACCAACTCGCCGATCAGATGGCGCAGCAGCAGATCGCCGCTCTGGATGCCGACGTTGCCAGCGGACGGGTGTCGATCTCGGAAGCCAACCGCCAGCGGACTGCGATCCAGCAGCGCGCCGCTACCGAGAAGACCATGCAGGGTGTCTCGAAAGCCGCAGAGGACTCGGCCGCCTCGCGCGCTATCGCCGACACCGCTGCCGGCGAGGGGCGTTTCATTGCCGGTCTGACCGACGAGGCCGCACGCATGGGCGTCGATCCGTCGCGCGTCCTGGCCGGCGCCGGTGCCGCCTCGCCGTCGGCCGCGGCGGCGGCGGCGCACGCCGGCAACACCGCTCGTTTCGGGTTCCGGGAACAGCAGTCCACCAACCTCGCGCGCGGCGTGAACACGGGCCGTGCCATCGAAGCAGATGCCGATCAGGGTCTGGGCCTGGCCGTGAACGCCGGTAGCGCCGCCGTCGGCAACACCAATGCGACCCTGGCGGGCTCGACTGCCGGACGCACCGCGCCAGCAACGTGGTTCGGGCAAGGTCAGTCCGGCCTGAGCGCGGCCAGCGGCACCTATCAGCAGCAGTTCAACAACCAGCAGGCGCGCTACCAGAACGAAATGAATCGCGACAGCGGCCTGCTCGATCTCGCCGGCACCGCAGCGGGCATCTACATGGCGTCCGAGCGCAAGGTGAAGCGTCGCAAGAAGCCGGCGGGCACGAAGAAGGCCATCGACGCGATCCGCGACATGGACGTCGATACGTGGGACTACAAGCCCGGTAAGGGCGACGGCGGGCACCATGTCGGGCCCTACGCCGATGAAATGGCCGAGCTCGGCCTGTCCGACGGCAAGACGGTGCATCCGATGGACACCGCTGGTCTCGCGCTCGCGGGCGTGAAGGCCATCATCAAGAAACTCGACGCCATGGGCCTGGAGCACGCGTGATGGAGAGAGGATCAGCACTCGCCGGCGGACTCGAGCGCGGCTACCGGCTGGGCCTGCTTGGCCGACAAGCCGACAACGCCGAGGAAGACCGCGCATGGCAGCAGGAACAGCGCGCCCGTGAGCGGAAAGGGTGGAACGAAGAAGACCTCCTGAAGGACTTCGAAGCCAACCTCGTCGCGACGCCGGCACCGACGCCGCCCCCGGATCTGCCCGCAGGTGTGCAGCCGATCGCCCAGGCAGGTGCCGATGCGAATGGACTGGCTCCGGCGGCCGCCGCTGCACCGGCAGCCAAGCAGGAAAGCCACCTCGACCGCTACAGCACGACCGTGCAGCGCGCGTTCCAACTTCTGGATGACCCGAAGTACGCCCCAGTGCGCGGTAAGGCGCTTGAGCGGATCACGGCACTCAGCAAGCAATCGGCCGAGATGAATCAGCTGATGGTGGAGGAGGCGCGTCAGCGCGCGCTGCCGCACATGCGCACGCTTTACTCCTCGGGCGTCGGCGATGACCAGAAGTCGGTCGCACTCTCGAGCCTCATGACCGAACTCTACCCGGACGGCCGTCAGTACCGCGCGCAAGTGTCGGGCGACGCAATCACCATTCTGGACGAGAAAGGCCAGCCGATGACCGGGCCCGACGGCAAGCCGATGGCAATGACCATGGCCGACGTCGACACCATGGTTCGTGATGGTCTGGCGACGCCGGAAGCGTTCTTCAACATCCGCCAGGGCGCGATCGAATCGCGCGCCGCCGCCGCCATCAAGGAAGCGGACTACCAGCGCACGCGGAAGGACAAGCTCAACGACCGGGAATACACCGCCAATCAGGAACGGAGCAAGGAATCCCGCGCCGAGGCGCGCGCGCTACGTCAGGACCGCCGCAACTTCATATCGAAGGCCATGGCCGCGTTCGACAAGGATGCCGCGGCGGGTCTGGTCGATTCGAAGGAGCGCGTCGCCTATCTCGAGCAGGTTCGCGCAACGGCAAGCGAAACCTACGGAGGGAGCGATCCCGCGAACCCGGTACCAGGTACCGGGTTGCCAAAGCCCAACCCTGCACAGCCTGCCGGGTTGGGCGCGCCGGGCACAGTCATCGACGTCGATCTGGACACACCTGCGCCCGCCGCAGCGCCCGCCGCTGGTCTGCCGCCCGTGCCTGTGCCGAAAGGTGCATCCGCGCCGACGGGTGCCCCTGAGATCGGCATGCCTGACGATCTCTCCATCGAGCCCACGGCCGTGGAGAAAGTCGGCAAGGCCATCGCCGGCACTGCCGCCGGCGCCGTCGCCGGCCTTGGCGAAGCTGGTCGGGCGATCCAGGCCAAGGTGCCGACCAATCTGGAAAACACCACCCGCACCGTGAAGACCCTTCGCGCCGCCATGGGCACTGGTAAGCCGCTCACGCGTGAAACGGTCGGCCAGGTGCGCGAGCTGGCACGCCAGCCGGATGACGCACTGATCGCCGCCGGCCTGAACCCGCGCGAAATCCAGACCGTTCGGGCCATCGCCCAGAAACTCGGAGCCCGATAATGCCGAAGATGACCGCGCTCGGACGGATGGAGGATGGCGTCGAGTACGCCACCGACGGTCAGACCATCTACCAGTTGGTGCCGGGAAAGGATCGCCCGAAAGCAGTGCGCATCGAGCCTGAACGGGAAGCCCGGATCAAGGCACGCGTCCAGGCCGCGCGCACAGGTGAGGGAACTCCCGCCAAACAGCCGAGTTTCCTGAGTGACATGGGGAACCTCGCCGGTGCGGGGTCGGCCAAGTTGGTCAGCAGCGCCGGGCGCGTCGCCACCGCTGCCGGCCTGGACGAGATCGGGCCCGCTGTCACCCAGGCTGCGGACGATGTCGCGGCGAGCTATCAGGAAGGTCTGAGCGACGCCCAGCGCGCTGCGCAGGAACGCCCCTTTTTCGATGAGGCGGGAAACTTCGACAGCGACGCCGTGACACCGCGTAAGGTCGCAGGGCTGGTTGCGGAGTCCGTGCCGGCCACGGCCGTCGGCATGGGCGCCGGTGCGCTCCTGATGCGCCCCCTGATGGCCGCTGGCATGTCTCCGACCGCTGCCGGTATCACCGGCGGCGCAGTGGGCGAGGGCGCCATCGGCGGCGTTATGTCGGCCGGCCAGATCGCCGAAATCATTGACCAGACGCCCGAGGACGCGCTGGTGACCGCAGAGCCGTACCAGCGCGCCTATCACGCGCTGCCGGCCACCCTGGACGATGCGACGCGCCGGAAGCAGGCGCGCGAGCAGGTGAAGCTGGCCGCGATGAAGGACGCCGGCCTGAGGACCGCCGTGGTCACGGCCATTCTGGGCGCGCCGTCCGGTGCGGCCCTGGGCAAGCTCATTGGGGGCGAGGGTGCCGCCACCCTGGCCGGCCGCGTGGCGAAGCAGGGCGGGCTCGAAATCGCGCAGGAAGTGCCGCAGAGCGCGTTCGAGCAGCGCGCGCAGAACGAAGCCATCCAGCAATTCGCCGATCCGACGCAGGATCTGAACGAAGGTCTCGCCGAGGCCATGGTCGGCGGCGCGCTCGCGGGTGGCGCCATGGGTGCGGGTTTCGGGGCTATTTCTCCGGCCCCACTGCCGCAGGCGCAGCCGGCGCCCGTTGGTGGCAACACGGAAAAGTCGCCGACTTTCGACGTTACCACCGAAACCCCGCCTTCGACCGACGGCCAGTTGGGCGTGCCCGGCCCGCAGCCGCCCGAGAGCATGCCTGTATCGCCGTCCGTGGCCGACCAGCGCGTGCGCGACGTTCAGGCTGCCGTGGACCGCGGCGAGCGCCCCGCGCCGCGTGACAGCACGCGCACGCCCCGCGCCGAGGCCGCGCCGCAGGCAGACGCTACCGGCTACGGTCTGCAGCAGCGCGTCAACGCCGCGCGCCTGGCTCTCCAGAAGCACGAAGCCGCCACCAGCGGCAGCCCGCAATGGGTAGCACAGCACAAGGAACTGACCGGCGCCCTGTTGGACGCCCAGATCGAGAACGCCCGCCACCGCCGCGAGCGCAAGGCCGCTGCCGGGCGTCCGACTGACGAACTCGACCGCTACATCGCCGAGCGCGAGCGCACGCGCGGCACCGGGATTGACGTAGAGGAAGGCGCTGAGGAGATCACCGTCGCGCCGGCGCCGGGCGACCCGCGGCTGGTGGAAGCCGCCGACGAACTCCGTCAGGCCATGCGCGAGCCTGCGCCGGCTTCGAACATCGACGTTCAGGAGGAGACGTTCCCCGTGGAACGTGTCGATGGCGCCCCGCCGCCCGATACGCTCGCGCCGCCGCCCGATGGCCCGGGGAGCAACGTCGCCGTCGACGATGACCCCGAGATAGAGAACATCGACTACCCCGAGGTCGCGCTGGACGAGCGCATGCGGCCGATGCCGCCCGAGGAACGTGCGCGGCTGGATGCCGAGACTGCCAAGGTCCGTGCCCGCATAGAGCGCATCAAGAAGCAGCGCGCCATCCGGCCGGCCGAAGATGATCTGCTGACCGCGATCGCCAAGGCTGGCGGTCTGCGCCGCGATGAGGCTGAGGCCCAAGGCGTCGATCCGGCCAATTTCGGCCGCCGCGGTTTCCGGATCGCACGGATCTTCACTTCGACCGGCAAGTCGTTCGAACACATGGCCGAGACCCTGGCCGAAATGGGTTACCCGGTCACGGATGACGCGGGCAACTATTCCGGCAACTCCATGCTCGAGGCCGTGTCGCGCGCGCTGGCCGGGGATGACATCCGTACCCCGGAGTCGCGCATCGCCAAGGCCGAGGCCAAAGCCGCCGAGGAACCGGAGGCCATCGACGACTTCGACCCGTTCGCCGACGGCAGCGAGCCGTTCCTCGAGGACGAGGAATACGACGGGCTGGAAACCGCCGGCCAGCAGGCCATACTGGATGCCATGGAGCGCGCACGCGAGGCGGGCGTGTCTGAAGATGCCATTGAGTCGATCGCCGAGCGCGCCGCCATACAGGAGCTTTCCGATGAAGAAACCATCGCCCAGTACGAAGCAGCCATCAAGCGCACGGCTGGGCGTCCTGGCGGCGCTGGTGAAGTTCAAGGACAACCGGGCGGCGAAGCACGTACCGAAACGGCGGGCGACAATGAGCCCGTCCTCAAGCCGTACACTGCCGAAGAAGTAGCCGCCCGCGAAGCCGCGAAGGCCGGCGTCCAGAAGGCGAAGGACGACGAGGACAAGAAGGCCGCGGCCGACGCGCAGCGCGATTCCTTCACGCTGACCGGCAGCGACCGCGATGCCGATGTCGCCGCCTCCAAGGGGCAGGCTGGGCTGTTCGATGTGCCTGCCAAGAAGCCGGAAACCGAATCCAAGGTAATCAAACAGGCGAGAGCGAAGGTCGGCGAAGAACGATTTGCCGAACTGGTTAAAGCTCGACTGGACGCGACCCCCGACACCATAGCGTTCGGGCAAATGCGAGCCATCCTTGAAGATGTCGCGCAGCAGGTGCTGGATGACGACATCGCCGTTCCCGAAGATCATCCTCTACAGACCGACAAGCGCGAGGACTACATTGATCGCGCGATAATGAGCCGGGTCTACACGCCCAACGAACAGAAATTGCGTGAAGCAATTTCGCGTGATGCCAGCAATGACGAGATACTGACCATTTCTCAGTTGAAGCATGCAGGTCATGGCGGAAGCTGGGACCGCGCGTATGTCATGGTTCAAGGTTCGACGCTGACTATCAATGCGAACCCCGTCGAAACAGTCACGCTCAAAGGGAACGAAGTCGCGAAAAGGCTGCGGCGACTGTACGGAAGCCCGGTCGACGCCGCCGCTCACGCTGCCGCCACCAGCCCGAAGAACGACCTTCCCGACCCTACCGACGCGCAGAAGGAAGCTGGCAACTACCAGAAGGGCCATGCCACCGTCGATGGCCTAAACATCAGCATCGAGAACCCCGCCGGCAGCAAGCGTCGCCCCGAATGGCCGACGCTGAAATCCCACTATGGCTACCTGAAGCGCACCGAGGGCGGTGACGGCGAACACATCGACGTCTTCATTCGCCCCGGTACGGAGGCCTCGCCGAAGGTGTTCGTCGTGGACCAGGTCAACACCGATAGCACGTTCGACGAGCATAAGGTGATGATGGGCTGGAAGTCGCAGGCCGGCGCGCGTCTCGGCTACCTCGAGAACTACACCAAGGGTTGGAAGGTCGGCACGATCACGCCGATGACCATGGACGAGTTCAAGCAGTGGCTGGCCGAGGGTGACACGACGAAGCCGGCTGCGGACTGGGCGAAATCGAAGACCACAAGCACGAAGTCGTCCATTGCGCCTGCAAGCACCGGAAAATCCGGGGATTCTACGGAGGCGACGGCGGACGACCTCGATTCGATGTTTGACGATCTGGTTGCGGAAGAAACCGGCGCCAATACAACGGCGCGCGCGCCTCAATCTCCACGCGCCCCGCGCGCGCCACGGCAGGAGCGCGCCCCGCGCCAGCCGCGCACTCAGACCAGCCCCGCCTCCGACATTCCGCCATCTACAGAGCGGCCGCTGGGCGAATCCATCAAGAGCGCCGGGAAGAACACTGCGGCGGGCCTGAACGCGGCAATCAACGGTTTGACAACCCTTTTCGGGGGTGGCGGCAAGCTTTCTTCTGGCCTAACCTTCGACGAGGACACCTACGCGAAAGCCAAACCGCTGTTCATTCAGGCCGTCAGGCACCTGAAAGACGCCGCAAACGATATTCGCGAGGCCATGCGGGCAGTCATTCGCATGGTGCTTGACGCCGGTGGCGTCGACACCGTGAACAACATGAAGCCCTACGTGGTCCGGTTCATCGGCGATGTCCAGGCCGGCCGGATCGACTTGAACGAGGCAACTGACAATGGAAATCAAGATCCCATATCTGACGGCGATGCGGGAGAAGGCACCGAAGGAGTTCAACCGCCTGATTCGGTCCGGGGAGATGGAGAAACATCTTCAGACGATGGGCGAGGCGGCGAACCAGATGCTGACGGACCTGACAGCGGGAGCGTCGACGGATCGAGCGAGTCAGATGGAAGCGGAACGGATGGTGATCGACATGATGACGGAGTTCTCGAGCCCCGAAACTACCGCATAGAGCCCGGCGCTCTCAGCGAAGATCGCGGCCAAGCGCAGAAAGCCCGCGACAACATTCGCGCTATCGAACTGGCGCGGACTATTGAGGCCGAAGGCCGCGCAGCCACGCCAGACGAACAGCGCGCGCTCTCCCTGTACATCGGCTGGGGCGGTCTTTCCGGAGCGTTCCCCGACACCAGCGGCGCGTACGGCAAGGGCCTCGAGGGCATCGGCCAGAAGATCCGCGAGCTGCTATCTGACACCGAGTACGCGACCGCCGAGCGGTCCATTCAGTACGCCCATTACACCAGCGAGACGGTCATCCGCGCGATGTGGGATGCGGCGCTGAAAATGGGCTTCACCGGCGGTAAGGTCTTCGAGCCCGGCATGGGTATCGGCCACTTTGCGGGACTGATGCCAGAGACCGTCACCGGCAACACCACGTACAACGGGCTCGAACTCGATCACACCACCGCCCACATTGCGCGCCTGCTCTATCCGAAATGGGGTGTGCGCCAGGACGACTTCACCCGCGCGCCCCTGCCCGAGAACTACTACGACCTCGTGATCGGCAATCCGCCGTTCGGCGACATTCCCATCAAGTCCGATCCGAAGTACGCCACGCACGGGTTCTTCATCCACGATTATTTCTTCGCGAAAAGCCTGGACGCCGTGCGCCCTGGCGGGCTGATGATGCTCATCTCGTCGGCCGGCACGATGAACAAGCTCGACAGCAAGGCGCGCGAATACATGGCCGCGCGCGCCGATCTGGTTGGTGCCATCCGCCTGCCGTCGAGCGCGTTCAAGCGCAACGCCAATACCGAAGTCACGACCGACATCATCATCCTGCGCAAGAAAGGTGACACCGACGGGTTCGTCGGTGCCGATTGGGTGGAGACGGTGCAGAAGACGTTACCGGACAAGGACGGCACGCCAACCAAGGGCAACGTCAATCCGTATTTCGTGAAGAACCCGCACATGATCCTGGGCCGCGAAGGTTTCTTCGATAAGCTCCACAAGGGCCGCTACGCCGTGCACCCGATCGAAGGCGCGAACCTGAGCGACCAACTGGCGAAGGCCATCACGCGCCTGCCGGCCAACATCATGACCGAGTGGCAGGACACGCACGGGCATGATGATATCGACTTCGCCACCGAGGAAAAGAAAGACGGCAGCTATTACTTTGATGCCAACGGCAGCCTCATGCAACAGACCGACGGGTTGGGCCGGAAGGTTGAGCGCCGCGGTAAAGGTGTCGAGGGTGGCAAGACGCAAGAGGAAATCGCCCGCATTCGTGGCCTCGTGCCGATCCGCGATGCGCTGCGCGCGGTCTACGCCGCCGATCTGACCGGCGACAAGGACAACGCCGAGCGCGCGCGCAAACGCTTGAACCGCGCCTACGATGCGTTCGTGAAGCAGTACGGTCCAATCAACAAGGCCGATATCTCCTACCGCCGCCCGAACCGCGTGCAGGCAGAGATCGCGCGCGCCGAAGCGCGCGAAGAAACCCGCTACAGCGGCGCCGCCTTTGAGGAAGGCACGTTCGATCCGAGTCGCATGATTGCCGACGGCAAGTCGCTGGCAGATATCGCCCGCGCGCGCATCGAGGCCCGCCAGGCCGCGCAGGTTGCCGGCCGAGACTGGGATGAAGGGTCGTTCAAACCAGATGACATGCCAGATATCGTCATCGACAAGCGTCCAAACGTCGATCCGTTCATCGACGATCCGGAGTCTTACCGTCTGCGCGCGATCGAGCGTTATAACGATGTCACCGGCGAAGCGACGAAGGGGCTGGTGTTCACGCAGAGCGTCATCACCAAAGAGAAGGCGCCCGAGATCAACAGTGTCGGCGACGCGCTACTGTACGTGCTAAACAAGCAGGGCTATCCCGATATCGACGAGATTGCTAAGCAGGCAAAGGTGAGTCCGGCAGATGCGATCGAGCAACTGGGCGAATCGCTGTTCGAAATTCCCGGCGAGATCGGCACCTATGTCACGAAAGAAGACTACCTGTCCGGCGACGTACGAAAGAAACTCAAGGCTGCCGAAGCGGCCGCCGAGCGCAAAGAGCGCTACCGCCGCAACGTCGCCGCGCTGCGCGATGCGCTGCCGCCGGACCTGCCTCCGTCGCAGATATCGGCGACGCTTGGTATGCCATGGATCCCGCCCAGTGTCATCGAGGAATTCGCCAAAGACGTGCTGGGCCTTGCCAGCATCAAGGTGAAGTACATAAAAGCGCTTGCCGAGTGGGTTGTGCGCGGTGACATCACCAGTGCCGCGGCCACCAGCACCTACGGCACCACGCGCATGCCGGCGCCGGCCATCATCGCTGCGGCGATGAACCGCTCGCAGATAAAAATCTTCGATCGCATCGACGACACTCAAGTGCTTAACAAGGAGGCAACCGAAGCAGCCATCATCAAGACACAGGAAGTGCGCACCGCGTTCAGTGACTGGGTGTTCCGGGACGGCGCGCGCGCGGAGCGGCTGGCTGGCCTGTACAACGAACGCTACAACGCGATCCGCGCCTGGCAGGGCGACGGGTCCTATCTGACCACGCCCGGGATCTCGTCTGATTGGTCGTGGCGCCCGCACCAGTTGCGCGTCATCGCCCGTATCCTGCGCCTGGGTAACACCTACATGGCGCACGCTGTCGGCGCCGGTAAGACCTCCGCGATGATCGGTGCGGTCATGGAAGCGCGCCGCCTGGGATTGTGGCGCAAGCCGATGATCGCCGTGCCGAATCACATGCTGGGCCAGTTCACGAAGGAATTCTACGAGCAGTACCCGACCGCGAAGCTGATGATTGCCGACGAGCGCCGGTTCCACACGCACCGTCGTAAGCAGTTCATCGCCGACGTCGCGAATCAGGATCTGGACGCCGTCATCATCACGCACTCCGCTTTCGGGAAGATCCCGGTATCGAACACGTTCCAGGACGCGATCATCCAGGAGCAGATCGACGAGTACCGCGAAATTGAGTCCGAACTCGGCGAGAAGGTGTACAACGAGGAAAGCGACAAACGCATCACCCGCAAGCGCGTGCAGAACGCCATAGAGCGTCTCTCGCAGCGGCTATCCGGGCGTATGGCCGGCAATCGCAAGGATCAGGTGTTCACGTTCGAGGAAATGGGCGTCGATGCGCTCGTGGTCGACGAGGCGCATTTATTTCGGAAACTCGACTTCGCCACCCGCAACAGCAGCACCAAAGGCATATCGCCCGAAGGCTCGCAGGCGTCGATGGACCTGTACGTGAAGACGCGCTTCCTGCGCACCATCAATCCCGGTCGTCATCTGGTACTTGCCTCTGGCACGCCCATCACGAACACCATGGCCGAGCTGTACACGCTCAGCCGGTATGTGCAGGAAGAAGAACTCGCGGAGCGCGATCTCGGACACTTCGACGCATGGGCCGCGGCCTACGGCGAGACAGTCACCGAACTCGAGCAGGACGCATCGGGCGGCTACAAGCCGCAGACCCGTTTCTCGCGCTTCGTGAACGTGCCCGAGCTGTCCGCCATGGTGCGCCAGCACATGGACGTCGTCACCAGTGCCGAGCTGGCGCAATACGTGACGCGTCCGGTTATCAAGGACGGCCGCAAGTTGGTGGTCGCCAAGAAGAGCCCGGAGTTCAAGGCGTATCAGGACGATCTCGCCAACCGCATGCGCGCCATAGAGGAGCGGCGCGGACCGCCGCAAAGAGGCGACGACATCCTGCTTTCCGTCATCAACGATGGCCGGCACTCCGCGCTCGACATGCGCCTGGTGGACGTCGGCATCGGACACACCGATCCGCCATCGAAGCTGGACGTGATGATCGACAGCGTCGCCGACATCTGGAAAGAGACGACCGTGCACCCGTTCTACAAGGTGAAGGCGGGCGGCGGCTATGAAAGTAAGCCGTTCGACCACGGCCCCGCTACGCAGATGATCTTCTCTAACCTGGGCGTGAGCGGCGCGCGCGGCTTCAATGTGCACAAGTACATCGTCGCCGAACTGGTGGCCCGCGGCGTCCCGCGCGCGGAGATAGCCCTGATCGCCGACTTCGACACCCACGTCGCCCGTCAGCGCCTGTTCAACGACATGAACGAGGGCAAGGTGCGCGTGCTGATCGGCTCGACCGCGAAGATGGCAACCGGCGTCAATGCGCAGCGGCGCCTCTATGCGATCCATAACCTGGACCCGTTGTGGTATCCCGCTGACGACGAGCAGCGCATCGGCCGCGGTCTGCGCCAGGGCAACATGAATCGCGAAATAGTCGTGCGTGACTATGCACTGGACGGATCCTACGACTCGCAGATGTGGGGCCTGATGGGCAAGAAGGCCGGATTCATCGAAGGCTTCATGCGCGGCGATCCGGCCATGCGCACCATGGACGACCTGGGTGAGTCGAGTTACTACGAGCAGGCGAAGGCCATCACCACCAATGACCCCCGCCTGATTGAACTGACGCAGTTGCGCCAGGACCTCGAGCGCGCGCAGCGCAAGCGGGATGCGTTCGAGACGGAAATCTACAACGCGAAGCGCCGGATCCGCGAATCCGAGTCGATAATTCGCAGTCGTGCGGACGCGATTGAGCGCGCCGAAGCCTACATCGGTCAGCGCGAGGACATCAGCGGCGACAAGTTCACCGCTTCCATTGGCAGCACGCACTACACCGACCGGATGGAGTTCGGCAAAGCACTGCTGGACGCGAAGAAAGCCGCGGTCGAAGCGGGCGCCGAGAACGTGGGTATTGGGTCCCCGCGCATCATTGGGAATATCGGCGGGTTCGCGGTCCGTCTGCTGGTGAACAAGGACTGGCAATACGCGCGCGATGAGGCCGGCGAAGTCCTGCGCGATTATAAAAACCACAAGGTGCGCGAGGACGTCTACCTTGCCAGCATCCTGCTGTGGTATGACAAGGATCACTACGATGTCATCACCGGGAACGGCGCGCGCGCCACGACGGAGGCGATCGAGAACAACCTGAACGGATTTGAGGAAGACATCAAGCGATTCCAGCGCGATATCGAAGCGGCCGAGCGCGACATTGCTGACTTCAAACCCCGTGCAGAGCGCACGTACGATGGCGGCGATGAGATTGGCGATCTCACGCGAAAGGTCAGCGCCATCGAGAACACGCTTGACCAGGAGTCCCGCGCAGCGCTGGCCGCGCTGCAGACGCAGCCGGCCAGCGAAGACGACGAAGCGACGACCAGCACGGGTAAGTACGCCCGCCGCGACGCCCGCGCAGCCCACCAGTGGGACGAGCGCATCGATACCCCCTATGGCACGACTTACCTGGGCGACGATGTGTCGCTGGTTCCGGCTGGCGTGGCGCATGCGGGAATGTGGCCTGGTGGGGCGGTCTACAGCGTGGTCGACTCTGACAGCGGGAGCAAGATCGGCGAAGTGGTGGTCGGTATTTCCGACGGCCAGATCGACACCGTCTACTTCATTGAGGCCGTCGGGAGGCGGCAGGGTGTTGGTCGGCGGATCATGCGCGCCATCCTCGCCAACTCGACAGGACCGGTCGTAATCGATAGCATCATACCGTCGGCAAGGCCGTTCTGGCGGAAAATAGGAGCCTTCGACGATGACGGACAAAACGCGAAACTCACCTGGGAAGCCTTCAATGACGGTGGCCGAGCGGCTGCGCGTGTATCGCAAGGCATGCCGGGAGGCGCGCGCACAGCCGGTTCCCCCGGAAGTCCTCGAGGCGCTGGAGCGGCGCCGCAAGGCCAAGCAGAATCAGTGAACAAGGCCCCCTCGCGGGGCCTTTCAGTTTCTGAGGCGCAGGATTATCTCGAGCGCAAGGCAGGCAAGGCAGTAATTCGTAAGCTGCTGGCTTCCGGGAAGTTCAAGATCCTGCCAAGCAACTCCAGCGAGATCCCCAGCGACGCCCGCCGCGCCATGAGCGCCGGCGCGGTGGTGTTCGGGTTCACAAGCGACGACGGCACGACCTACCTGATCGCGGACAATCTGACCGATCGGCATTCAACGGGCCGGCTGGAGAACGCCTACGGCATATTCCTGCACGAGGTCGGAGTTCACTACGGCATGCGGACCATGCTGGGTGACGCGCTGTTCGAGCAGGTTGTCGGGCGCGTGGAGATGGCTGGTAAGGCGAGAACCGACAGCGCCATGACCCGTGCTGCCCGCGCGGCCTACAAGCAGGTGCCGAAAAGAACGCCGGCAGATCACGTTGACGAGGAAGCACTGGCCTGGCTGGTGACCGACCGCGCCAACCATCAGCTGCCGCTGGTGAAGCGCATCATTGCCAAGATCCGCGCGTTCCTCGTGAAAATGGGATTCACGGGCGCGGTGACACCGGATGCGCTGGTCGAGCTGGCTCGAGGCGCGGCGGTGCGGTCTGTTCCTGCGGCCGAGCGCGCAATGAAGTTCGCCCGCCGTGACGCACAGAACGCGGAGGTCGATGCGCTGGCGAAGGCCAGGATCCGCTGGGAGAGCGGGGATACCCGCGCCGCGGCCGCCGGTCTCGACGCGGTCAGGGATAATCTGGCCGCAAGCAATCCCCGCCTGGCAGAGGACATCGCCGCACTGAAGCAGGCGCTGTACGATGACGGCATGACGGACGATGACGTCGATCTTGGCGAACTCTGGGCGGAAACGATCCGTGCCGTAAAGGCAGTTACTGGACCAAGGCAGGGAGGCGGAAAGTTTGCTCGCAGGGAGTCTCGTCCCGCAACTGTCGATGCTCTTGCCCGCGCCAAGGTCCAATGGGAAGGTGGCGACACGAGAGCAGCTGCGACCATCCTCGGCGAGGCCAAGGCAGCGCTGGGAGATAACCAGCGACTCAAGGACGAGATCGATGTCCTGACGCATGCCCTCTACAACGAGGGCATGACCGACGACGACGTTGACCTGGACAAACTCTGGGCCGACACGATCCGCGCAACAGAGTCTACGCTCAATGATGGCATGTTCGCCCGCCGCGATCGTGAAGCAGAATTGCCGTATCGCTTCGACGGAAAGCGATGGATAGACACGGTCGATGATGTCGCCGTGCCGAAGTCCGAAGTACAGACCCAGCTTCAAGAAATGTTGTGGCACGCGTTCAATGAAGCGAAATCCAACGAAACGCGCGCCCCGGCTATTGCTGCCGAGGTTCTGGATGTTCTGGAATATGGGTTGCGCAACGGAATAAATCTGAGTGAGCCGCGTCTCCAGGCATTGCGAAACGCAGCGAAGCGCAAGGCGCCAGTCGCCGCACCAGCACAGGCCGAAGCATCTACTGCCGATGACGAAACGCGCACTTTCCTTTACAAGGAATTGGACTACCAGCAAGAAGCGTTAATTTACGCCAAGAACGCGAGTAGCGACGGCGACGAAGTAGGCGGGCTGCGTGCGCAGCGTCGCATCGAGCAGACGATCGCAGACCTTCAGCAGCGCTTGCGATACCTTGACAGCGGCACTCGCTTCGCCCGTCGCGCCGTCACCGAAACGCCAGAGTTCCGCCGCTGGTTTGGCAACAGCAAGATCGTCGATTCCAATGGCCGTCCAAAGGTCATGTACCACGGCACTTGGGACGACTTCACTGTTTTCGACCCGGATGCAAACGACCGCGGCGCAGTGTTCTTTTCGCCGTCGAAAAAACTGGCCGAAGACTACGGCATGGACGGCAAGACCATGGCCGTCTATCTGTCCGTCGAGAATCCCTTTGACTACCGCAACCGGGAACATGTGGACCGGGTCATGGCCCGCATCAAGGGCAAGGACTGGGTCAAGAACGTCGGCGAGAAAGCAGCGCGCAAGGCAATCGAAAGCGGAAAGTGGGAGAACGTCGATAGCCTTGCCGCGGACTTGAAAGCGCTGGGCTTCGACGGTCTCTACACCATGGAAGCCGGCCAGCGTAACGTAGCGGTGTTTGATGCCGCACAGATCAAATCGGCGACTGGCAATACGGGTGCTTTCGACGGCAGCAATCCAGACATCCTCTTCGCCCGTCGCGAGACGCGTGAAAAAGGACGCGAAAGCATTACCGAGTCGCCGGCTTTCAAACGCTGGTTTGGTGACTCGAAGGTCGTCGACGAGAACGGCGAGCCGCTGGTGGTGTATCACGGTAGCGCCAATGACATCGAAGCGTTTCAGCGCGGTCGCGGGAACCTCATATTTTTCAGCCCTGACCCGGAATTTGCCAGCAGCTACGCGTTTGCGGATGCCAATAAACAGTACATGCTTGACACCGGGCTGGCTGAAGATGAGATAGATAATTTTGACGATGCGCGCCGCGGCGCGAACATCACGCCTGCGTACATCAGCGCGCAGAACATATTTGATTCTAAGGGTATGACTTATCGGGAAGCGGAAAACCCGGAGTTTACCGCCAGCCTGCGTGAGCAAGGCTATGACGGAATTTGGATTTACGAGCATGGGCGTAAGAACCTTGCGGTTTTCGACCCTTCGCAGATCAAGTCCGCCACCGGCAACGACGGTTCGTTCGATCCTTCCAATCCGGACATTCGGTATGCGCGGCGTGAGCCCGTCGAGGACTCCCCAGAGTTGGAACAGTCTCTGACTGCGCGAGCCCGTGCGCGCTTCTCGCCCTGGCTGGACGCGTTCCGCTACGAGACACAGGACCGCTTCCACTACCTGCGGCGAGCGCAGGAAGGCGCCATGCTCGAGCAGGGCGTGACGGAGCTTCCCGAGTCGCAGGACGCCTACCTGGCCGAGCTGCGCTACCACGGCATGGCCGGCGCAGGCATCGAAGACTTCCAGCGCGACCACGTTGACCCGCTGCTGGCTGCCATCAAGACGGCTGGCGTCGACATCGAGCAGGTCGACGAATTCCTGCACGCGCGGCACGCTCCCGAGGCGAATGCCCAACTGCGGAAGATCAACCCGACGGCCGACGAGCTTGCCGACCGCATACAGGAAGCCGCCGAATCCGGTGACTTCGTTCTCGCGCAGCGCCTCGCCAACCACGAGCCCTACGACGGCGACAACACCGCCCTGTCAGGCATGTCGAACGACGAGGCGGCTGCTGTGATTGCCGCGGCGCGAGCCGCCGGCAAGCTGCAGGCCCTGGAAGACATCGGCCGACGGGTGGACACCATCACGGCCGCGCGCCGTGCGCTGCTGGTCCAGTCTGGCCTCGAGCGCCGGGAGACCATCGACGCATGGGAGGGCGCTTACCAGCACTACGTCCCCCTGAAGCGTGAAGGCAAGGGAGACGGCCTGCCGCGCCGCGGTAAGGGTTTCGACACCCGAGGCAAGGAAAAGCGCCGGGCAGGCTCTACGCGCGCCGTTGAGCATATCCTGGCGAACGTGGTGGCGCAGCACGAGGCGACCATCGTGCGCGCCGAGAAGGCCAAGGTAGGCCGCGCCATGCTCGAGTTTGCCCGCGCCAACCCCCAGCCGGCGCTATACGAGGTCGGCAAGGTCGAGTATCAGCCGACGTTCGACGCGCAGGGGCTGGTGACCTACCGGGCAGATCCTGGCTTCGTGATGGCTGACAACGTGTTCGTGGTTCGCCAGAACGGCATCGACTACCGGATCACGTTCAACGACGAGAACCCGGACGCGCTCAAGATTGTCGGCGCGCTCAAGAACCTGAGCGGGCAGGACGCAGGCGCCATTATCAACGTGTTGAGCAAGTTCACGCGGTTCCTGTCGCTGGTGAACACCGGCGCCAATCCTGAGTTCATCATCAGCAACTTCGCCCGCGACATCCAGACGGCTGGCTACAACCTGTCGGGAACGGAGGCCGACAAGCTGAAATGGCGCATCATCGGGGACGTTGGCAAAGCCTGGGCCGGGATCCGTGCGTTCCAGAAGGGCAAGGATTCCGCCTGGGCGAAGCATTTCGACGCGTTCCGTAAGGCTGGCGCACAGACCGGCTGGATGGACCACTACAAGGACATCCGCGACCGTGAGCAGGCCCTGCTGGATAAGGTCCGAGACATGGACGGCGGCGTTACCCAGAGCATCAAACACGGTCTCAAGGCGATCGAGAAGTTCATCGAGGACGAGAACACCGCCGTCGAGAACGCGATCCGCCTGTCCGCGTTCGTGCATGCGCGCGAGGCCGGGCTGTCGGAGGCGAAAGCCGCGCGCCTGGCGAAAGAGCTGACGGTCAACTTCAACCGTCGCGGCAACATGGGGCAGATGCTGAACGCGCTCTACCTGTTCTTCAACGCTTCGATACAGGGGCAGGTGCGCATCGTCCAGGCCATCACGCGCAGCCGGAAGGTGCAGGGACTGGTGATCGGCACCATCATCGGCGCGGCGCTGCTGGATATCTGGAACCGCGCCGTCGGTGGCGGCGATGACGACGATCTGAACCCCTACGACAGTGAGGCGATGCGGTACTACAAAGACCGCAATCTGGTTTTCATGATGCCAGACGGTGACTACGTGAAGATCCCGCTGCCGTGGGGCTACAACGTGTTCCATGTGATGGGGCAGGTTATCGGCGAGGCAATGACCCGACCTGACTTTGAGGTCGGGCAGGGTGTCGGCCGTCTGGTCGGTGCCACCATCGACGCCTTCAACCCGATTGGCGGCTCTGTCTCTCCGCTGCAGTTCATCACGCCCACCATCGGCGATCCTATCGCGCAGTGGTACGAGAACAAGGACGGCATCGGCCGCCCGCTGCGACCGGCCGATAATCCGTTCGGCCCGCCGCTCCCGGAGTCGCAGAAGTATTGGGGCTCCGTCCGCGCGCCGTCGAAGGCAGTCACGGACTGGCTGAACGACGTCACCGGTGGTGACGAGGTCCGCCCTGGTTGGGCCGACATATCCCCGGAGGCGATCGACCTGACCATCGATACCCTGACCGGTGGTGCCGGCCGCTTTGTCGCCGACACGCTGGGCGCCCCTTGGAAGGCGGCGAAAGGCGAGGACGTTGAATCCTACGAAGTACCGCTGCTGCGAAAGGTCTACGGCAAGCCGGGCATGGGGCAGTCCAGCCAGGACTACTACCAAGCTCGAGACGCGGTCGCGCTCACCGCGGCGCAGATCAAGCACTACGCGGGCGACAGCGAGAAGCTGGCCGAGATTCGGAAAGAGCATGCTGTCGATGTGCGCATGCTGGGGCAAATGAAAGCCGCCGAGAAGCAGCTGTCTGGGCTCAGGAAACTGCGGAAACGGGAGACTGACCCCGCGCGTCGCCGGGCAATCGAGACGCAGATGAAGGCGGTGATGGACCGGTTCAACCGAGCCTACTTCAAGGCGATCACCGCTTCAGCCGGTTGAGACGTTTCTCCTTCGAGCGGTAGTACCAGTGGCCGGCGTTCGGGCGCCGGTCAATCTCCGTGTAGTACCAGTCCCAGAATCCGCCGTGATTGTTGTACCAGGCGGCGAATTTGCCGTAGCACGCGAAGAACACGACCAGGAAGACGAGCCAAAGGAAAAAGCTCACGCGTTACCACCCTTCATTCTGGTTCGTCACGGCCTTGGTATCTTCTTTCAATATTTCCTCAAGACCTATCACGTTATTGTGTTCCTCGACCCGTTGCAGAATAGACAAAAGGCGATCCAAGCCGCACAAATGTTGGTAAGTAACAAAATAGTAGCGCCATCCGCCAGTCGACCCGCCAACCAAGTAGAAATGCGCCAGCGCCTTCTTTCCAGTAGGCTCTTTATTGAAAATTACAGCGGCGGTGACATCGGATAGCGGTACGATCTTGCTAAGGATAAAAGTCTCATTCGCAAAATTCCTCGACCGATCCGGGTTGCTGAACGTCTCCGCGCATTCCAGCGCTTTCAACTTCAATGCTTTGAGGTCTTCTTTAGTCACGTTCCTGCCTCCCTGCCGGCAGCGGCGTCCACGCGATCGCGCACAGCAGGCAGCCGAAATTCAAGCCCGCGACGAACACCAGGATCAGGTTCATTTCACCTCCCCAACCGCCGTGCGCGCTTCGAGCATAGCTGCCAGCGTTTCGTCGAAAGCTGTGTCGGTTTCTTTCAGTTTGCGCCGGCCGGCTTTCGCCCATGCCTCTGCCGCCGTCTCGTAAGCGTCGTAGGCCCGCACAAACGCCAGCAGCCGCTCAATCTCAGCCAGGTGCTCCGAACACGCCTCATGCTGCCGCTCGATGTCGTGGCGTAGGGCTTCTTGTTCCGCAGCCGCAACATGCCACGGCGTCCAAAAGCCGTCTGGCATGGGCTCAAGCGGAAGCGTTCCAGATTCCTTGCGGCCGTAGCGCGAAAGCTCGCCGTGATGGCAGTCTCGGTCAGTCATGGCGACACCTCGCGCAATGCTTGCGATGGAAATACCCAGTGATGCGTCCGCTAACGCCGTACCACCACATACCTATGCGTGTCTGGTCTGGATACGTGCAAAGCACTTTCCAGAATAGATAATCCAGCTTGGCCCACATGCCTCGCCGCTTCATCATTTCCGCGAAGTGCTTTAGGCGCTGCCCCTGCACCGCTCCAAGCGGCAATTTGCCTCGGTCAGTCATGCGTATCTACTCCCCGGCTGTCCCGGCTCATTGCTGCCGGTACACTCAAGTCTGTGGTCGGTCGCCTTGGGGCATCGCTTGTTGCCGCAGGTTTTGCAAACAATAAAAAACAGGCGTCGCAGTTGTAAGCCACTGGTTACGAGAAGGTCGTAATGCGGATTCTCGTCGTCGCATCGTGAGCAGCACGTAACGGGCCATGATGTTTCACTCATCCTTGCTCTCCTGTTCGCCGAGTGCGATGTTGAAATACTCATCAGTGCAGTTTTCGCAGCCGTCCCAGTAATACGTTCCGTGCGGACATTGACCGGGGCGCTCGCCTTTACGCCACGGCTGGTAGCGATACGTGCGCGGGTTCGGGTAATTACCGTCAAGGTAATTCTTGATGGTTTCCCGAAGCCTCTGTTCCCGCTCCTGCGATGCCGCGAGTTCGGCAGTGAGTTCCTTGGCGCGGCGCTCGGATTTTCCAGTGCGCAAGATCCACTCACTGGACAAGAGCCCCTCCTTGCTTTTAACCGACAGCGCGTCGTATCGGTCCTGCCGCAGTTGATTCATATGCTGAAAAAGCCAATCCAATCTCCCGCCAATCCTGCAACCCGCATCACGGTGCGGCGATGGCGGATCTACGGGCACGCCAGCATCGTCGAGGCGCTTGTGTACGTAGTCCTTGAACGCCTGTCGTGCCGCAAGCTCGGCAGTGAGCTGCTCTATTTCTGCAAGATATTCGGCGATTGCTTCTCGCGAAATCCCAAGGTCTCGATTGGCGGCCTCAAGCTCGGCAGTGAGCCGGGCGATGTCGCGCTCGTAATCCGCATACAGCACGTAGTCGCCTTCCGGTGCGCCGTTATGCACGTTAAACAGTTGCAGGCGTGCGACCATCACTTCCCCTCCCGCTGCGCTTCAATCACTGCTGCCGCGAAGACGGCTTCGGCGAGAGTTTCATATACACCTTCGTTATCTGCGCTTTTGCTACGCCAGCATCCGTCATAGCAATAAGTAAATCGCCACATGTAGCGTTCGCACAGCCGCACTTCCAGTTCACGATTCATCGCCAGGTCTGAGCGGTAGGGTGGCGGGCTGTCGCGGTACAGCCCGTCATGCGGTACGTCGTGGTGCCATAGCTGAATGTTGCCACCGATCCATTCCCACCCCATCCACCGCGCCACCAGTTCGTTTTCGGCTTCAAGCGTCATCGCTCACCTCCATCGCCCGCACTTCGCGGGCTACTGCGCGGTAGGCGTTAATCCGCTTTGCCGTCTCGATGTTTTGCGGAGCGTGCCGGTAAGACCAGTCTCTTTTTATGCTGGCAGACGCTGCATCCGCCAGCGCATCGCCCGCTGCGAGTAGGCGTTCAAGGGCT
>Ga0172373_10000929_pt1 | contig 47969 bp, 34 predicted proteins | sample Lak10m_2_FD_114546 | JGI IMG/M metagenome (GOLD analysis project Ga0172373, IMG submission 114546) | Freshwater microbial communities from Kabuno Bay, South-Kivu, Congo - kab_092012_10m | ecosystem: Environmental > Aquatic > Freshwater > Lake | place: Democratic Republic of the Congo... | reverse complement strand
CCTTGCGGGTGCAGTGGTCGACCCTTCAGCACTCCGCGCCGCGCGCTGGCGCGGCACCCCGCCGCTCACGCGCCGACGACGAACCGTCGCCGGCCCCGGGCTCCTCCTCGCGGGCGATGCCGCGGGCTACGTCGAGCCCTTCACGGGCGAGGGAATCGGCTGGGCCGCCGCCACCGGCGCCGCCGCGGGACACCTGGCCGCGGGCATCGCACGAGGCGGGTCGTCGGAACGCGACTGGCCCGCGATCCACGCCGCCATCGCGCGTCGCTCCGCGGCCCGGTGCAGGGCCATCGCACTGCTCCTGCGCAGCCCAGCCGCGGTGCAGGCGTGCATCGCGCTCGGAAGACTGGCGCCGTCGGCGCTTGCGGGCGCCGCCTCCCGCATCGGCCGGCCGGCCGCCGCGGAAGGGGCCCGGACATGATGCCTGACCGTGCACAGCCTGCCATCCGGTCGATCGGCGTTGCCGTGCCGCCAGGCGAACTGACGGTCGAATCGTGGCTCCACGTCGCCGACCGCATCACGCCGGCCGATGTCGACCGCGGCGTCCTGCGGCGCCTCGCCGAGCGAAGCGGCATCGAACGACGGCGCTGCGTGACCTCGATCGACCCGGAGGGCGGCCTCTTCCCGAGCGCCGATGCACCGGAGCCCGGCACCGAGGTGCGCATGCGCACCTGGTCGCGCTGGGCGCGCGAGCTGTCGCTTTCCTCGGCGCGCGATGCGATGTCCGCGAGCGGCCACTCGCCGCGCGATGTCACGCATGTCATCACCGCATCCTGCACCGGCTTCGAGTCGCCGGGGATCGACGCGCACCTGATCGAGTCGCTCGGCATCGCGCCGGGGTGCAGGCGCACGAACGTGGGATTCATGGGCTGCCATGCCGCGGTGAACGCGCTTGCGTGCGCGCGCGACTCCGTGCGTGCGGACCCGGACGCGGTGGTCCTCGTGGCGTGCACCGAGATCTCCTCGGCGCACTTCCAGCGCAGCGGCCGCCTCGACCGGACCGTCGCCAACACGCTGTTCGCCGACGGCTCGGCCGCGGCGGTGGTCTCCGCGGGACGTACCGGCGACCCGCTGCTTGCCGGCACGCACTCGACGCTCATCCCGGGCAGCGCCGCGGAGATGGCCTGGACGGTGGGCGACCATGGCTTCGAGATGTCGCTCGGCGCGCGCGTCCCGGACATCCTCGGCGGGCGCATCCGCGCATGGGTCGAGGGGTCGCTCGCGGATCACGGCCTCGCGATCGGCGACATCGGCGGCTGGGCCATCCACCCCGGCGGGCCCCGCGTGATCGACGCGGTCCGCGATGCGCTCGGCCTCGACGAGCGTGCGGCAGCGCACAGCCGAGGCGTGCTGCGCGACCATGGCAACATGTCGAGCGCGACGCTGCTCTTCATCCTGCGCGCCCTCGCGCAGGCAGGCGTGCCGCGTCCATGGGCGGGCCTCGCGTTCGGCCCAGGCCTTGCCGGCGAGCTCGTCGTCATTCGCTGATGCGCGCCGCCGCGGCATGCCGCCTGCGAACGCGTTGCACCCAGAGGTAGCCGGGAACGTTGATCGCCGTGACCGCGATCACCCAGCATGCGACCGATGCCGCCGCGACGTGCATGCGCGGGAAGAGGACGGCCGCCAGCAGCGCGTATGCGCCGACGCTCATGGTGCCGAGCATCAGCGGGCCCACGGCACCGGTCGGCACCTGCGCGCCCTGCGAGATCCACGTTGCCACCATGATGGTGGTGAAGATCGCGGGAAACACCGACGCGATGCCGCCGGCCACGGGCATGCCGGACCGCGCGAGCGCCATGGCCAGCCCGATGGCCACCGCCGCCGCCAGGCCGCGCAGCACGAGCGTGGCCGCGCCAACGCCGCGCCCGCCGCGCGGCGCCGGATGCGGCACCCGGTTGGCGAGCACCGCGACCACCAGCCCCGCCGCGAACGCCGACGCCCCCAGCACCGCCGATGCCGCGGGCGACGGCGCCAGCGCGCGCTCCGCGGCCACCACCGCCGCGGCAGCCGCAAGCCAGGCTCCGAGCGAAACGCACACCGTCTTCCCGAGCAGCCAGCGGTGCGATCGCATGCCGAGCCGCGCAGGCACGACGCGCCAGAGGAGGAGGTACGCCGCATTCAGCAGGATGCCCAGCGGCACGAAGCACATCGCGTGCACGAAGGCCGCGTCGTCCGCCGAGCCGGCGCGGATTCCGATGGCCGCGGGAACGATGGTCGTCGGCACGCTGGAGAAGATGCCGCCCGCCACGCCGCCGAGCCGCTCCACCGCGACCGTGGCCAGCACCGCCACCGCGCCGGCGCCGAGCGCAGGCAGCACGACGTCCAGGATCAGCGGGATCTCCGGCTCCATGGGGAGCGCGGACGCTACTTCGATTCGGCGGGGGTCCCACCCGTCGAGGGCGTTGCGCACCGCCGACGGGTCCGGCTCCACGGCCAGCACCCGCGACAGCTCGGAGAGCATCCGGGCGGCATGGTCACGGCCTGCGATGGTTCGATCGGCGTGGTTCATTTCGGGGAACTGGCGGGCAAAAAAGATACGCAGCGGCGCAAAGATCGGCCCCCGCCCGGAAGCAGCGCTTCCTGCGGGGGCCGAGAAGAGGGCAGAGGGGGTCCGGGCCGGCGGCGACGGACCGTAGGACCCACTCAGTCGTCGGGGTCCTCCTGCATGAACTCCGAGAAGTCGAAGGTCTCGCGATGCAACTCATCGCCGGTCTCGGCATCGCGCACCACCATGTCCAGCGTGGTGTGCTTGACGAGGTTGAGGTCCTCGAGGCGCATGTCGTACCGGCCGACGCCCGTGACCGGATCGACGATGAAGGGCACGGCGAACTGCTCCTTGCCAATCACAGCCCACAGCGTCTTGCCCTCCGGCGGTGCCAGTATGCCGCGCCAACGCAGTTCGCCGCGGTCGGCTCGGGCACTGAAGCGGTCGGCCGACACCACAATGCCCATCGACGGGTGCCAGTAGTCGGCGATCTCCAGCTCGATGCCGAAGAGGATGTGGTCGCTCACCGTGTAGCCGACGACGCTGACTTCCACGCCGTTGCCAAGCGCCTCCACCAGCACTTCCGGTGAGATGGTGGCGCCGCCCACGCCGATGGCATGCATCATGATGCGTGGGTCCGGGTTGAGGATCACCAGTGCGTCGTTCACCACGAATGACGGCGGCAGCGTCGCCGAGCCCGCCTGGAACGACCGGATGCGGCCGATCGTCACGTTCTCGGCGAGTTCCACCACCAGGCCCAAATCAGGGATGCGGTACTCGTTTCCTGCGAGATCCACGTAGATGTGGCCCGCGGACTTCAGGGTGCCGCCCGAACTGTGCGGGTAGCGCCAGTAGGTGCGAGGCGGCAGCTGGAACGGGTTGGTTGGGTACTGGCCCTGAGCGTTGCGGATGCCGATGCGGCCGAGGAAGTCGGCCGGCAGCACCTGCTGATGCCCAAGGAAGCAGTTGAGCGCGATGCGGAAGAAGTTGTCCTCGATCAGTCGCTGCGCATTCGGGTCGCGGTCGAGGATCCCGATGGCCGTGGTGCGCGCCTCGGACGTGCTGAAGATCGACCGCACCGGCCCCAGGCGCCACGGGCCACAGGTCGGGCAGGGCGACAGGAACACCGCGTCGCGCGTCACGGCGAACGTGTCGCTCAGGCGGTCGAACCCCGCGACGTCGATCGACCCGAGCTGTGCGCCGTTGGCGGTGATGATCTCCGTTCCCTCGAGGCTGAACGGAACGCCGTTGATCGACGCGGGCACGGTCACCACCTGCCCCATGGCGGTGAGGGTCTTGCCCGCGATGTCGATGTCCCAGAGCGGGGCCTCGGTGGCCCAGATCTCCAGGGGCACCTTCTGCTGGAGCACGGTGCCGTTTGCGAGGACGGCGGACTGGCCATGGGCAAGCACCGGGAATCCGGCGATGCCGATGGCGGCGGACAGGAGGAGCGAACGCATGGAGGGGACCTCTGTCAAAGGCTTGCGGCGTTGGACGAACCACTCGTCCGCGGCGAAGCCAGGTGCGTGTGAGAAGCCGAAGTCGCTGGATCGATCACCTCTGTTGACGGAAACCGACCGGGCAACCCCTCACGCATGCTGTTTGCTTTCATGAGATTGCCAAACGCGAGACCAACACCTGGTCCGAGAATGCGCACGCAACGGGCGCTGCGCAAAACATCCGTCCCCCGACGCGTGAGCGACGGGGGACGGAGGAGTGTGGCGCCGGCGTGGGGAACCCACCGGCGGAGATGCGCAGTTCTTCAGGCCCGGCGGCGGGCCGAGCCCACCAGGCCCGCCGCGGCGAGGAGCGCGATGGCGCCCGGCGTGGGGACGATGGTGATCTGGTTCAGCTGGTACGAGCCCACCACGTCGGGTGCGCCGCCCAGGCCGTTGTTGAGGTACTCGAAGTTGATTGACATGGACACGATCTTCGAGAAGTCCACCGCTGTCGGAGTGGCGAACGGATCGTCCGGCGGCGCGAAGAACAAGAAGTCGGCGAAGTTCGCCAGCAGCGCACCGTCAAGACCGGTGAACGTCCCCTCCGCGGTGTTGCTGAAGAGCATGTGGTTGGCGGAGACACCGAAGCGATCCGTCACCACGATGTCGATGGTCATGCCCTGGGAGAAGGGGTTACTGATGCCGGTCGCACCCGTGAGGGCGCCCTCCAGCCCGATGCCGTAGCCGTTGGACGAGAAGTCCATCCAGGACCCGACCTGCGCCGCGTAGCTGAGGCTGCTGCGGGCGACATCGACCTTTCCGCCGAAGCCGAACACCGCGGCGCCGATGGTGGTGTCGACAATGGTGCTGGCATACCGGGCAGCCTTCTGCTGGTCGGTGTAGAAGACGTCGCCGTAGCTCTGCCAGCCTGCGCGGGCCACGCGCGTGTTGCGGCTGCCCGCGACGGGGGCGATGCCGGCACTCGAAGCCGAGGTGTTCGGCACGGACTCGACCATGGTCTGCGAGATCGAGCCGCCCGCCAGGGCAACCTGTTCTGACGCATTGAACGAGTCGAAGACCAGGCCGGCATCGGCAGCGCCCGCAGGGAGCGCGGCCGCGGTGGCGGCGATGGTGAGGCGAGAAATGAACGAAACGGTGAGCATCTTGAACTCCTTGTCGATGGCGTGTGAAACGTGAAACTCCTGGCGCATGCGTCCGCGAGTTGCCCCCATCAGGGGCGTTTCTCTGCAGAAATTGCGCTTCGATAGAGAAATCGAAATCTGGCGGCAGAACCCATCACGGTTCGTAAAACGGTGTACTTATCGGAGTTACTTGCAACGTCCTAGATAACACCACGCGCTGCAAAAACGCCGCGCGGGCGTGCTTTCGCAGCGCCCGCGCGTCGTCCTTGAGTCCAGCCCCTACCGACACGCGTGCATCACGGGACGGTGCACGGCCCCCATCGAACGAGGAGCAGCCCGAGGTCGACGCCGTCCACCACGCCGTCGCGGCTGAGATCCGCGGCCAGCGCAGGGCCGGTCGACCCCCACTGCATGAGAAGTACCCCAAGGTCCTGGCCGTCGACGTAGCCGTCGGCCACGACGTCGCCCACGCACTGGCATGCATCGGGCACGCCGTTGCCGTCCTGGTCGAGCGCCGGGTTCGCGGCGATCTCGCAGCTGTCGACGCGGCCGTTGCCGTCGCAGTCGGGCGGCGTGTTGGCCACGACGATCGCCTCGTCGAACGGGAGGAGCGGCGCGATGCATGAGGCTGCACGACCGAGCGCACCCACCGCCGGGATGTGCTCGCCGTTGGGCATCGGCAGCTCCGGGTGATCGAACGGGGGGCGCTCGTCGCGCACGCGGTGGTCGGTCAGCGTCTTGAGGAACGCCACCAGCGCGTCGAGGTCGGCGTCCGAAAGCTGCAGCGCGAACATCTCGGGCGAGAGATCGAGGATGTTGGCCTCGTGGAAGTCGCCGCCGCGGTTGTAGAACTCCATGACCTGCCGCAGCGACGACTGCCCGCCGTTGTGGAAGTACGGACCCGTCAGCTCCACGTTACGAAGCGAGGGCGTCTTGAACACGCCATCGGCCTGCACGTGGATGGCAGGGTCGACGAAGGGCAGCGGCGCCGGCGACTCGGGCACGGGAAGTCCCTGCTGGCGACGGCGCGCGAACGACAGGGGCACGCTGCCAGCCTGCAGGCCGCCCTGCCCCACGTCATCGGGCGTGGGCCTCACGCCGATGTTGTAGAAGCCGAGGTCGTACGCGCCGGTCGCGTGCACGATGGTGGTGGCGCGGACGATGCCGTTGAAGCGGATCTGGTAGATGCCGTCAAGGAACCCTTGCACGCGCACGACCACCGACGTACCGCAGGAGCCGCCGGCAAGCACGCGCTTGCGCACCATCACCGAGAACAGCGCCTCGGCGCCGTCAGCATCGCGCGCTTCGCTGCGCGCCACGTCGGTCGGGCATCCCAGCCCGGACATGTCGGGCAGCTGGACGGACGCCTGCAGCGGTACATCGTCGGGCTCGGGCACGTCACCAGGCTCTGGCGGCGGCAGCACGCGGTAGAGCTCGACCAGCGCGCCGTCCACCACGAAGTTCAGCGGAACTGCGGCGGGCGCATCCGCCAGCGGATGATTGGTGAACGTGGCGCCGCCGGTCTGCGCCACCGCAGCTGACGCCATCAGCTCCACCGGTGGCAGCCCTTCGCCGCCGTTGCCGAGCGGCGCCACCGCGGGCCACGTTGCCTTCGAGAAGAGGGCCGTCGCGTGGCACGCCGCGCAGTTGCCCACTGGCACACCGGTGAGGGTTCCGTCATTGACGAAGATGTCGAGGCCGCGCCGCTCCTGTGCCGTGAGCAGGGCATCGGCAGCGGCCGACCCCGGGCCGCCGGCCTCGCGCCACTGGTCGTACCGCGTCTGGTCCGACACCAGCGTCGCCTGGTACATCTGCAGCGCGATGCCGAAGAGGAGCGGGAAGTTCGCCTCCACCTGCGGCGTGCCGTCGGGGGTGGGGATGGTCGTGCGCCAGTCCTCGCGGAACGCCTGCGCGATGAGCTGGCGGTACGTGGAAGCAAGACCAAATCCGTCGGGTGCAGCCCTGCTCCCGAGCACGGAGTCCGTGGATGCCACCCGCTGCCCGGCCAGCGCACGGCGGTCAAGGAGCCGTGCGGCCAGGTTGGGGAAGGTCCTGCCCGAGCAGGACATCTCGACGCCGCTGGTGACGGGCCCGACCGCCTGGGAGGCGAGGGACGCGTTCTGCAGCATGACCTGCACGGGCTCGACGGCATTGCTGCCGAAGACCTTTCGCCAGACGCGGGCGCCGGGGTCGAGCGGCCCGAGCCCGTTCACGCCGTTGAACCAGGCGTTGGCGCGGCCATCCCAGAAGTTGCGGACGTTGAACACCGCGTTGATGATCGACGGTGGATTGCGCGAGGTCACCTGACGGACATTCGCTCCGTCGGCATGGAACACGGGGTCGGGCACGTCGTCGCACGCCTCGGAGTATGCCGCCAGGTCGAGCTGGCGATATGCACGCCGCAGCACGCCTTGCGAACCGACGATGTCGTCGGCATCGCGGGTGCGTGCGCTGAAGCGCGACCGGGGATCGGCGAACTGCACCGTGGGGAAGAACCCGAGGCTCTTGGTTCCGCCGGGCCCGACGCCGAGGTCAAACGTGCCGTTGGGCCCGGGGTGCACCATGTTGGTGCGCCGGGGGTCCACGCCCGCGTGGCCGTGGCACGTGGCGCAGGCCGTCTGTCCGTCGCTGCCGATCGCGGTATCCCAGAAGAGTGCCTTGCCGAGCGCGATGGCCGCCGGTTGGTTCTGCACGAACTCCACCAGGTTGGGCGGCTCGGGGATCTGCGTCCCTGCGAGCGCCGGCGGATAGAGCTCCACCTGCCCTGCCGCGGGCAATGCGGTGCCGAGAGCCGCGAGCACAACGACACCGCACTGCGGAAACTTCGGGGGTGGCTGAATCACGGTCTGATCTCCGGTTGGGTGGAACACGGCAAGGGCCCGACGGCCCGGCTCAGCGGCGCCGGCGCTGGCCGGATACCAGGCCTGCCACGCCGAGGAGCGCCAGCGCGCCGGGCGCGGGCACGATCTGCAGCGTGTAGGTGCCCTGGCTGGCGGAGCCGTCCGCGCGCCCGATGGTGGCACCCATCTTCCAGTCGAGGTTGAGCTGCGCCACGTAGAGCTGCGCCACCATCATGCCGTGGGTGCCGGCCGCAGCGGCGGCATTGGAGCTGGCCACGCGATTGGGCAGCACGCTCAGGTCGTACGCATCGGCCGCGGCTCCGGTCAGGAACCAGCCGGCAGTGGCTGGCACCGAGTGCGTGTTGGGGTTCACGAACGCGGTATGCAACGGCGGGCTTCCCGATCGCACGCTGAAGCTGTTGGCGGTTCGCAGATTGCCGTTGGCGGCGGTGTAGGTGACGTTCCACACCGGGTCGCCGACGGTGGTGTTGTCCGCAAGCCACGAAGACGACTTGGGATCCCAGTACGCACCCACCGTCAGGAAGCTGTCGAGCGTCGAGGAACTCTGGAACTCCTCGGACAGGAAGACGGACTGCGTGCCCGCTCCCTGCAGGAAGCCGCCGGCCGACGTCGTGGTGATGTAGCCGGCGTTCGGCGACTTCGGGTTTGAGCCGTAGACGTTGAAGAGGCGGTCGGTGGCGCTGTTGGTCACCGCGAAGACGTTCACCAGGAAGCCGCCGCTCACCGAGCGCGCGCTCGCGGTCCAGCCCACGAAGTCGGCGTTGGCATCGGATGCGAGGGCGCTGAGGGCAACGGGGATCAGGGCAAGGACGGGGGTGCGACGGGTGCGCATCTGAAAGCTCCAGGCAAGCGGCACCCGGCGTCCACAAACGCCAAGCGCACGAGGTCGGATCCGCCGACCCGCGACCCTTTCCCTTGCGGCACTCACCACACGGCGAGTCCCCGCTCCGGCAACTTTTCTGGAGAACTTGAAGTTCTCTGGAGAAGTCGCTCAGCAAGAGACACGCAATCGGGGCCGCGCTTCCATCACGCGCTGAATCAAAGAAGTCTGATAACAAAAACGCCCGAAACCCCGCTGCGGGGGTTCCGGGCGTCAATGTGGGCCAGACGATCACGAAACGTTAGATCCCGCTCCCCCAGTGCACCAGGAGAAGACCGAGGTCCGTGCCGTCGAAGATGCCGTCGCCGCTCGGGTCGGGGATGCCAGGATTGTGGCTTCCCCACTTCACGAGCATGATCCCGAGGTCGACGCCATCGACCACGCCGGAGAGATCGAGGTCGCCGAAGACGTACTGGCAGTGGTCCAGTCGGCCGTCGCCATTGGAATCCATGGCCGGCGTGAGCTGGCAGCTGTCGGCGATCCCGTCGGCGTTGCAGTCGGTGTCGGTGTCGCACGCATCGCCGATCCCGTCCTGGTCGCAGTCGGACTGGAGCGGGTTGGGCGTGGACGGGCAGTTGTCGGCGGCATTGGACACGCCGTCGCCGTCCGAATCGAGCGCGTCGATACGGGTCACGCCGTGCAGGGTGATGGTGCCGTTCCACGTGGCCGCAGCCCACGGCGACCCGTAGCCGTTGCCGAGGTACACGGAGAGCGGCGAAGCGTCCATCGATACCGGCTTGGGCAGGCTCACCGTGCCCAGTGCGCGCGTTCCTGCCACGAAGTGGTCACCCGACGGCCAATCGAGGTTGGTGGCCCATTCGTTGACCGGCGTGTAGCCGCCGACCTGCATCAGGCCCTCCCCGTCGAGCGGCGGCACGTCGAGGTAGATGGTCAGGTCCTGGGCATAGGTCTTGGAGACCGACCCGCTGATGGCTGCATCGACGGATACGCCCGTGAGCGTGCCCGTGAGCGCGCCGGGCGCCACGACCTGCGCGAAGTTCATGCCGAGGACGCGGAAGTCGGTGACGGTGATCGTCACGTCGGCGAACGAGGGTGCGGCCGTGGCCGCGACGAGGGCGCACGCGAGGTGCGCGAGGTTCCTGGATCGGGTTGTCATGGCAAGTGTCCGTGGTCTTCAGGCGTGTCGGAGGATGCGGGAAGGCTTGGAAGGCGCGGTGCGAATGGTCAAGACTGCGCGGAGAGCGGCTTCGGGGGCACGAACCCGGGGATGGGCAGGCCGCCCCCGAGCTCGCCGTCGAGCCCGGCAACCGAGGGGCGCCGGTCCGCCGGGTAGAGCCAGGTGATGCTCGCGGCGATCGACGCAGGGCTGCCGAGCGCCGGGCACGAGCTCCACTTGTCGAGCGGGTGGTGGCCGAAGCGCACCATGCCGGTGTGCGTGCCGGGCTTGCCGAGCGTGTCCTCCTCGCCGACGTCGAAGAAGCCGAACGACCAGCGGATCTCGCGGATCACCTCGGCCGACGCGGTGAGGTACTTCCAGCCCGGGCGCCCGTAGATGCCGCGGAACTCCATCGCTTCCTTCATCTCGTCGGGCGTGTCCTCGGCGAGCGAGAAGTTGTAGAAGCGGACGGGGTGCCCCATGAGCGGGCCGAGAAGGTCGGCCGCCGCCTGCATGTTCGCCGCCATGCGGCCGCAGATGCCGCGGCACTTCGAGTACCCGAAGGTGGCGGCGAAGATCTGGCCTCGGATCAGGTCATCCTGGAAGCGAAGCCGCTTGCCGTCCTGGTCGTACACGAGGTGGTTCTTGAAGGTGCGGGTGCCGTCGGGCTCGAGCCGCGAGGAACCGAAGCTCGAGTCGTGCGCCGCGGGTGCGGCGTCGCCGAGGCGCGTGGCGCTGGCGCATCCACCGAGGATGGCCGCACCGGCGGGAATCAGCAGGGCGCGGAGGGCCGAGCGACGGCTCGGCTCGGGTCCGGCCTGGCCGGGGGAATCGGGGTGATTGAACTGCATGCTGTCCATGTGCTGAACCTCTGGTCTTCGTGATCGCGATGTCTGGGGCGTCAGGGGACGACGTTGATCTTGGCCATCATGGCGTGGTCCTCGTGCACGGTGTTGTGGCAGTGCATCGGGTAGCGGCCCAGCCAGTCGCGGAAGCGGACGTAGATCTCCATCTGGTCGCCGGGGAAGAGCGTGAAGACGTCCTTGCGGGCGTGCAGCACCGTGTTGGTGACCGGATTGCCGTTGTAGGACAGCACGTGCATCTCCTCCATGTGGATGTGCAATGGGTGGGCCCAGCCGCCGGACGTCGACAGGCGCCAGATCTCGGCCGTTCCCTGCTTGAACTCGACGTCCACGCGGTTGGGGTCGAAGATCTGCCCGTTCACCGACCACATGCCGTTGCTGCGCGTGAGCGCGATGTCACGGGTGCGGACGACCGGGGTGTTCCGATCCGGGAACGGCCGCAGCATGCTCGGCACGCGGCTGTTGTCGGGCACGTTGGTGTCGGGCTTGATGATGAACTTGATGAGCTGCGAGCTGTCGGCCACCGGCAGGATGGTGTCGGTCGGCTTCTTGCCGTCCTGCTGCAGCAGCCGGTTGACGAGGTACAGCTCGGTGACCCCCGCCGGCACCTGGCTGAAGTCCACCACGATGTCCGCGCGCTCGGCGACGCCGAGGTACACGTGGTCCGTCTGGATGGGCGCCTGCAGCATGTTGCCGTCGTTGGCGATGTGCTGGAAGCTCATGCCGTTGGACAGCTCGAAGCGGTAGAACCGCGACGGGCCGCCGTCGAGCATGCGGAACCGGTACTTGCGACGCTCCACCTCGAAGTACGGCTGGATGCGGCCGTTCACCAGCATCTTGTCGCCGAGGTGGCCGTCCATGTTCATGACGTCCATCACCAGCCGGCCCAGCGGGTCGTAGCGGCGGTCGGTGAAGATCAGCGGGATGTCGTAGCACCCCTTCACGCGCTTGCCGTCGGGGACGCCGCTCGGAAGGCGGAACGCGTCCGGGTTCGGGTCGTTCTCGTCGCCGGAGTCGAGGTGGTCGAAGAGGAGCCAGAAGCCGGCCAGGCCGCGGTAGGTGTTCTGCGCGGTGTAGTCGACGCGATGGTCGTGGTACCAGAGCGTGCCCTTGGCCTCGCGCCAGTCGCCGCCGGCGTAGATGTTGGCCCAGTGGTGGTCGAGGTATCGGCCGGGACCGAAGAAGTCCATCGGGTAGCCGTCCGACTCGGATGCATGGTGGCCGTTGTGGACGTGCGTGATGCAGTCCGGGTTTCCGAAGCCCTGGACGGACGCCGGCATCTGGTTGCGGATGCGGCAAAGCACGGGCTCGCCGTAGCGCATCATGAAGGTGACGCCGGGAACGCTGCCTTGGTAGGCAGTGAGCGGGCTCGGCGTGTACTGCGGGTGCGGGCGGGAGAGGACCTCGCCCACCTGCATGTCGAAGAACTTCTGCGGGGCGAACTCCGCGTACCGCTGGTGCGCCGCCGGGTTCACCGCCGGATAGAGTGACTTCCACGCCGGCATCGGCACGGCGTGCTTGGCGAACGCAAGCGGCCAGACCCAGGGCGTGGTGGCGGGGCTGCCGAAGTCGACGCCTGCGCCGGTGTTGATGGTCTGCGCGCGCGAGCGCTGCGTCCAGATGGCAAATGCGCCGGTGGCAAGAGCGGAACCGCCGACGAATCGACGCCTTGACATCTGCGGAGGCCGCGAGGCCTCGGTTGTACGGATCTTCATTTGTTCGAACCTCATCGAAACTCAAACAAGGGCTCGTATCTGGCCGCAAGGGCAGAACTCACCTCAGAGGACGCGCACTCCCGGGGAGGGGAGCGCCGCAGCGACATTGGCTACCGTGCCATCTTTCGCTCGTCTGTCAATCTGGGGACGATGTTCCCGGCAAAGAAACGACAAGTTTGCAAGGATCTGAACCCGCTGCGCCGGTCCACATACAGGGTGGATCGGCGCAGCGAGGTCCGGAAACCCCATCAGCGAATGAAGGCCGAGAAGTCGAAGGTGGCTTCGCGCTGCACGACGCCCTTGGCGTTGCGCGCAATCATGGTCACCGTGTGGTTCTCGGGCATTGCGATGCCCGTCCGCTGCACGCTGTAGGCGCCGATGCCGGTCAGCGGATCGACGATCACGGTGACAGGCACCTCGGCACCAAGGCCGACGCGGGCGGAGATCGAGACGCCATCCACCGGGAACACCTCGCCGCGCCACCGGAGGAGGCCGGTGGATGCACGGGCATCGAAGTTGGTGGCGGAGATGGCGATGCCCATCGCAGGGTCGTAGAGCGTGGGCGCATCGAACTCGTTGCCGAAGAGGATGTGGTCTCCGGTAAGGGCGCCCAGGACGGTGACTTCCTGGCCCGGCTGCAGCCCCCGGAAGAACACGTCGCGAGGCACCTCGGTGCCGCCGATGCCGCGGAAGAGGGTGGGGTACCGCGGATCCTGGTTGGGGGTGACCAGGAGATCGCCCACGAGGAAGGAGTCCGGCGTGACCAGGTCGCCGCGGCGGACCGCGCGGACGAGCCCGGCGGTCATGTGCTCGCCGGGGGAGATGTGCAGGATCGTCCCGTCGCCAAGCGAGTCGGGGATGAGGTACTCGCGGCCCTGAGCGTCCACGTAGACGCTGCCCTCCGACCGGATGGTCGCCGCGTTGGTGTGCGGGTATCGCCAGTAGGTGCGCGGCGGCAGCTGGAACGCGTTTGCCGGGTAGGCACCTGTGGACGTGCGGATGCCGATGCGCCCGAGGAAGTCGACCGGCAGCACGCCTTGGTAGCGCTGGAAGAGGTTGAGCCCGAGGCGGAAGTAGTTGTCCTCGATGGTGGCCTGCGCGGCCGGGAAGCGGTCGAGGCTGCCCACGGGGTTGGAGCGCGCCTCGGTGGTGGATACAAGGGCGCGCACCGGCCCAAGGCGGACCGGGCCGCAGGACGGGCATGCCGGCACCGCGATGGTGTCGCGCACGACCGCGTTGGCATCGCTGATGCGGTCGAAGTTCGCGGCGGAGATGCGACCGACCACGAGGTCGGAGGAGTTCACGAACTCGAGGTTCTCGAGGAAGAAGGTGGCGCCGCCAATCGTGGAGGGCACGTGGACCGTCTGGCCCATCGTGATGATCGATCGGTTCGGGATGTCGATGTCCCAGATGGACCCCTCCACCGCGTACGGCTGCAGGGGCACCTTCTGGGTCACCACGGTGCCGTTGTGCAGCACCGCCGTGGGGACGGCCTGGGCCAGTGAGGCCCCTGAAATGGCAAGGGCGCCGATGGCGGCGACGACGGAGAGAGAGCGCATCACGAAACTCGTCCTTTCCGAGGGCCGACCGGCGAGACGCAGCCGGGCAGCGCGCGAGGGGTGCAGAAGAACACACGCGACCGGTGCGGACGCTCCTGCTGCGGCCAACGGCGGCCGAGGGTCAGGCGACGCACGCAACCTGTGCTCCATGGAACGAAAGTCCCGGGCCGTTCGCATCACGCGAACGGCCCGGGACGTGGATCCGGAGTCCGAGAATGTCAGGGCACGGTGATGTTGAGCCATGCCGTCCACGCGCTGCCGGCGGAGCCGTTGACGGCGCGGACGGAGTAGCGATAGGTGCCGGCGATGAGGCCTGCGTTGGCGAACGACGTGACGTTTGCGCCCACATTCCCGACCACCACCTGCTCGGTGAACACGCCGTTGACCCGGCGCTCGCGACGGACCTGGAAGCCGGTCTCGTTGGTCGAGCGGTCGCGCCACGACGCGGTCACCGTGGTGCCCGAGCGGGTGAGGCGCAGGCGGTCCGGAGCCTTCGGCGCCACCGGCGCCGCGATGGTCACGTTGCGGGTGACGCTCGTGGTCAGGCCGCCCGAATCCGTGGCGCGGGCAGTGATCACGTGGGTGCCGAGCACCAGCGTGGAGATGGTGAACGAGCCGCCGACGCCGATCTGGCCCTGCAGGCTGGAGGTCCAGGTCATGCTGGCCGTGAGCGCGCCGTCCTGCAGGTCGGAGGCCGATCCGGCGAAGGTGACAGCCACGCCCTGCGTGAACGTGGAGCTTGCCGCGGCGGGCGAGGTGATGGTGACGCTCGGCGCCGTGTTGGGGGCAGCACCGCCGAGGCAGGCGTTCACGTCGAGCACGCCGCCCGTGACGCACAGCCCGGCGAGTCCCGCGATCGGGCGCGCCGTGGCGAGGATCTTCGCCTTCACCTGCGTGTAGGTCCACGCCGGGTTCTGGATGTAAACCAGGGCCGCGGCGCCGGCCACGTGCGGACCGGCCATCGACGTCCCGTTCAGGAACCCGTAGGTGGTGCCGTAGGTGGAATAGATGTTGACGCCTGGGGCACCGATGTCGCAGGACGTTGCGCCGTAGTTCGAGAACGAGGCGCGGGCATCGTTGTTGTCGGTGGCGGCCACCGAGATGATGTTGTCGAGGTTGTAGGCCGCCGGGTAGGAGGGGCTGATGTCGCCGTTGGCGCCGTTGTTGCCGGCCGAGGCCACGAACACGTGGCCGACCGAGCGCGAGGCGCCGATGGCGTCGTAGAGGGCCTGCGAGAACGCACCGCCGCCCCACGAGTTGTTGGAGACCTTCACGCTCTTGCGTGCGGCGTACTGGACGGCGAGGATCGCGTCCGACGTGAAGCCGCCGGTGGGCCCGATGAAGCGGAGGGCCATGAGCTTGCAGTTCCAGGCAACGCCGGCGACGCCCACGCCGTTGTTCCCCACGGCGCCGACCGTGCCCGCGGTGTGCGTGCCGTGGCCGCCGTCATCGGGGTTGTTGTCGATGGAGAAGAAGTCCCAGCCCTTGGTGTCGTCGATGTAGCCGTTGGCGTCGTCGTCGATGCCGTTGCCCGCGATCTCGCCGGGATTCACCCAGATGTTGGCGGCCAGGTCCGGGTGGGTCGTCAGCGTGCCGCTGTCGATGATGGCCACCACGAAGTTCGCATCGCCCGTGAGCACGCTCCAGGCGTCCGTGGCGCGGCAGTCGGCGCCCGCGACGCCGGGGTCGGCGTTCACCGTCTGGCCCGTGTTGCGCATGCCCCAGAGCTGGCCGAAGCTCGGGTCGTTCGGGATGACCGCGTGCTCGCGGACCACGTAGTCGGGCTCGACGTACTCGACCGCAGGGTTGCGGGAGAGGGCGGCGATGGCGTTCTCCACCGTCCCCTTGATGCTGAACTGCGCCAGGCCCGGGACGAGGTCGAACGTCTTGAGCAGCGAGCCGCCCACCGACGCCAGCGCGCGGTCCATGTCCACCTGCGTGGTGCCGGCACGGAAGCGCACCAGCACCGAGTACGGGTCGAACTCGAGCGACGGATCGGAGATCAGCAGCTTCTTGGCGGGTGGGAGGTCTGCAACACCGGGGTCGACCTGGTTGATCTGCGCCGACGCGGGCGAAGCAAGCACGAATGAGGCGACGAGCGACGCGGCGGTGAACGCGGAGCTGACGGACGCAAGGACGGTCGACATGACGCGGATCTCCTGGATCGGTCGCGAGCGGAGACGGTCCCGAACGTTCGGAACCGTGACCACCGCAAGGGAGCGCGGACGCGTGGTAATGAATACGCGCGATCGTGCGTGCTGCCAAGAAAAACGGCGGGGTAGTTCAGATAACCATGGCGGAATTGTGATTGTTTGCAATCTCGAATGGAATTCGAGAGAGAACTCGCGTTCGAGCCATGTCGATCAATGGGACTTGCGCCTCCCGAGCCTTACCATCCGCGGCCCATGAATACCGCTTCACCGTCGACCTCCCACGCTCACGCGGTGCCCGCCACGCTCGGCCGAGACCTGGTGGCAGGCGTCGTGGTGTTCCTGGTGGCCGTGCCGCTCTGCTTGGGCATCGCGCTCGCCTCCGGCGCGCCGATCATGTCGGGCCTGGTCTCCGGCATCGTCGGCGGGATCGTCGTCGGCCTGATGAGCGGATCGAGCATCAGCGTCTCGGGTCCGGCGGCGGGCCTCGCCGCCATCGTGTTCGCGCAGATCCGCGACCTCGGGACGTTCGAGGCGTTCCTGCTTGCGGTGATGATCGGCGGAGCGTTGCAGATTGTGCTGGGCGCGGTCCGCGCCGGTGCGCTCGCCAACTACTTCCCGAACAACGTCATCAAGGGCCTGCTCGCGGCCATCGGCGTGCTGCTGGTGCTGAAGCAGGTGCCGCACCTGGTGGGCTACGACGCCGACTACGAGGGCGACATGTCCTTCGGCCGCATCGGCAGCGGCACCACGCTGTCCGACCTCAGCCAGGCGCTGAAGGCGTTCGTGCCCGGCGCCATGGCGGTGGGCTTCGCGAGCCTCGCCGTGCTGCTCGCGTGGGACAAGACCCCGCTGCGGCTCCTCAAGGTGCCGGCGTCGCTCATTGCCGTGCTCGCGGGAGTGGCCATCAGCGAGGCGATGCGCTGGCAGGGAAGCTCGTGGACCATCGAGGCCAGCCACCTCGTCAGCCTGCCGATCGTCGGCAGCGAAGAAATGGCCTGGGCCGACGTGCTCCGCACGCCTGATTTCTCGCGGTGGAACGACCCCGCGGTGCTGATGGCGGGCGTGACGCTCGCGGTGGTTGCGTCGCTCGAGACGCTCCTCAACCTCGAGGCCACGGACAAGCTCGACCCGCTGCGCCGCACGGCGCCGCCCAACCGCGAGCTGGTGGCGCAGGGCGCGGGCAACATGCTGGCAGGCTGCATCGGCGGCCTGCCGATGACGTCGGTGATCGTTCGCAGCTCGGTGAACGCCCAGTCGGGCGGCCGCACGCGCGCATCGGCCGTGTTCCACGGCGTGCTGCTCCTCGTGGCGTTCGTGTTCGGCGCGCAGCTCATGAACCGCATCCCGCTTGCGTCGCTCGCCGCGGTGCTGATCGTGACGGGCTTCAAGCTCGCAAGCCCCAAGGTCATCCGGCAGATGTGGTCGGAGGGGCTGCGGCAGTTCGGGCCGTTCGCCATCACGGTGGTGGCGATCGTGGTCACCGACCTCCTGACCGGCGTGCTGGTTGGCCTCGGCGCGAGCGTGGCGTTCATCCTCGTCGGCAACGTCAAGCGCGGGTTCCGCGTCATTCGCGAGAACCACGTGGGCGGCATGGTGCACCGGATCGAGCTTGCCACCCAGGCCAGCTTCCTCAACCGCGCGCAGCTCGCGGCGACGTTCGGCGAGTTCCGCTCCGGCGATCAGGTGGCGATCGACGCGCGCGCCACCGAGTTCATCGATCCCGACATCGTCTCGATAATCCGCGAGTTCGAGCGCGAGACGGCGCCCGCCCGCGGGGTGAAGGTCAGCCTGCTCGGCTTCAAGGACCGCTATCCGCTGCAGGACCGCAAGCAGTACGTGGACTGGACCAGCAAGGAGATCCAGGCATCGCTCACCCCTGACCGGGTGCTCCGACTCCTCCGCGAGGGCAACGACCGGTTCACGAGCGGCCAGCGCCTCACCCGCGACCTGGAGCAGCAGGTGGACGACACCGCCGCCGGCCAGCACCCGATGGCGTGCATCCTGAGCTGCATCGACAGCCGCTCGCCGGCGGAGCTCCTCTTCGACCTCGGCATCGGCGACATCTTCAGCGTGCGGCTCGCCGGCAACGTGGCCAGCCCGAAGGCCCTCGGCAGCATGGAGTTCGCCTGCAAGGTGGCCGGGGCCAAGCTGATCGTGGTGCTCGGGCACACGCGATGCGGCGCGGTGAAGGCCACGTGCGACCTGGTGGCGAAGGGCCTCGACCCGGTGGAGGCCACGGGGCTCACCAACCTGGGCTCGATCACCGAGCCCATCAGCGAGGCCGTGCGGATGGAGACGCGCACCAAGGAGCGGCGCGACGCCACCAACCCCGAGTTCGTGGACCAGGTGGCCGAGATCAACGTCCGCAACACCATCCGCTGGATCGAGGACCACAGCCCGGTGCTGCGCTCGATGGCGCTCAACGGCGAGGTGGCCATCGTGGGCGCGATGTACGACGTGGCCACGGGGCGCGTGCGCTTCCTTGACGGGGTGGGCGCCGGGGCGGCATAACCGGCGCCCGGGCGCGGCGTACCCTGCGGCGCATGAGCGCTGCGGACGCACAGTTCGGGCCCGAGGCGGAGCGGCTGCTGGCCGCCGGACGCGCCGCGGACGCGCTGCAGGTGGCCGAGGCATGGTGCGCCAAGGCGCGGACGAGCGTCGCCGCGTGGCTTGCACGCGCCAGCGCGGACATGCAGCTCGGGCGAATGGACGCTGCCGATCGCGGCCTGGAGGCCGCGGAGCGCATCGCGCCCAGGGACCGGCGCGTGGCGTTCCTGCGCGGGCTGGTGGACCAGCACCTCGGGCGCACCGATTCGTCGGTGGCACGCCTTCGGCCGCTCACCGCCGGCGACGGCGCGGACGCGGTGGAGGCGTGGCTTGCGCTTGCGGACTCGCTCTGGATCGGAGGCAGGACCGACGAGCTGCGCGAGGAACTGGCGCGCTCCGGACCGTGGGCTGCCGACCCGCGCCACGCCATGTGGGTGGCGCGCGGGGCTTCGGCCACCGACCCGGAAGGCGCGGCCTCCGCGCTGCGCGGCATTGCGGAATCATCGCCGAACCCCGTCCTGCGCCGCGTCGCCGGGTTCGATGCCGTGCGGCTCCTCGACCGCGCCGGTCGATTCCGCGAGGCGCTGGACCTGGCCGGGCGGCTGCACCGCGATGGCGGGCCGCCCTTCGACGTGGAGGCGTTCCTCGCGCCGGTCCGCATGCAGCGCGCGCTCCTGGCGGGCGGCCGCTGGTTCACGCCGCAGCCAGCACCGGTGGAGGGGCTGGCGATGCTGGTCGCCCTGCCCCGCAGCGGAACGTCGCTCCTCGAGCAGATGCTCGACGCGCATCCGGCCGTCAGCGGGATCGGCGAGTACGAGGGCGTGCGGCTGATGGGGGAATCGCTCGCGGCGATGGGCCGCACCGGGCGCGCGCTCTCGCAGCTTTCGCGCCCTGAGGCCATCCGACTGCAGCGGGCGTACCTCGACGACGCGCTGCGGCGGCGCAGGCGCGGTGCGCGGTGGATGCTCGACAAGACCCTTCGCGCATGGCGCCTGCTGCCGGCGCTGGCGGCGGTGCTCCCGGGCACGCGCTGCCTGCACGTGGTGCGCGACCCGCGCGACATGGCCATCAGCATCCACCTGTCGTTCTTCCGGCCCGACCGCGACGGATGGACTGCCTCGCTCGAGATGATCCGGCGCGTGGTGGAGGCGCAGGAGTCCATCCTGCCCGAGGCGCTGTCCACGCTGGGGCTGCCGCACGAGACGGTGGTCTACGAGGACCTGGTGGCGGATCCGGCCGAGGGCGCGGGCCGGTGCCTGCGCCTCATGGGGCTCTCCATGGAGGACGCGGTGCTGCGCCCGCAGGACAACCGGCGGACGGTGCACACGCTCAGCCATGCGCAGGTGCGGCAGCCCATCAACTCCTCCAGCATCGGGCGCTGGCGCAACTACGAGCGGGCGTTCGGGCCCGAGTGGGACGCGCTGGTGGCGCGGCACGAGGCGCGGCGCGCGTCGCGCTGACCCCGGGCGCCTGCCGCGCTAACCTGACCCCGTGGCGTCCGCCAAGCACATCGAGCGCGCCATGGCCGACGCCGCGCAGGGCCGGATCGACCAGGCGATCGCCTCCCTCCGGCTGCAGCTCAAGCTGAAGCCGAACGACCTCGAGGTGCTCTCGATGCTGGGGGCGCTGCTCGCGCAGTCGGGGCAGCTCGCGCAGGGGATCACCGTGCTCGAGCGCTGCGCCGCGCTCTTCCCGCGCCATGCGATGGCGCACAACAACCTCGCGAACGCGTACATGCAGGCAGGCAGGCTCGAGGAGTCCGCGCGCCACTACGAGCGGGCGCTGCAGCTGGAGCCGGACCACGTGCAGGCGCTCCTCGGGCTGAGCTTCTGCCGCACCTCGCTCGAGCAGAGTGACGCGGCGATCGCGGCCGCGGAGCGCGGCCTCGCGGTGCAGCCGGACCTCACGGAGATGCACATCAACCACGGGCTGGCGCTGGCGGCCGCGGACCGGCTCGACGACGCCATCGCGTCGATGCGGCGGACGCTGGAGAAGCGGCCCGGCGACGCCGAGATACGCGGCCAGTTCCTGCTGGCGCTCAACTACCTCTCGCTGCCGCCGGAGGAGATCGCCCGCGAGCACCGCGCGGTCGCGCTCGGCGTGCGCGGGACGCCGGAGCCCGCGGACACCGGCCGCGACCCGGAGCGGCCGCTGCGGGTCGGCGTGCTCTCCGGCGACCTCCGCGAGCACTCGGTCGGGTACTTCGCGGACACCCCGCTGTCGCGGATGCCGGAGGGGTGGAAGCTCGTCGTCTTCTCGCTCCACTCAGGCGGCAAGCGCGACCCGATGCTCGAGCGCTTCGAGGGGCTCGCCGACGAGTGGGTCAAGGCCGCGCCGATGGACGCCGCCGCGCTCGACGCCGAGATCCGCCGCCGGCGCATCGACGTGCTGCTCGAGCTCGGCGGGCACACCGGCGGCGGGCGGCTCCAGGCGATCGACCGCAAGCCCGCGCCCGTGATCGTCAGCGCGATCGGCTACCCGAACACCACCGGCCACCCGGCGGTCGACTGGCGCATCGTCGACTCGGTCACCGACCCGCCCGGCTCCGAGGCGCTGTGCACGGAGCGCCTGCTCCGGCTCGACCCGTGCTTCCTCTGCTACCGGCCGCTGCAGGGCGCGCCCGAGCCCGCGATGCCGCCCGCGGGCGCCCCGGTGACCTTCGGGTCCTTCAACCTCACGTCGAAGGTGCGCGAGCGGACGATCGCGCTGTGGGCGCGCGTGCTGGAGGCGGTGCCGGGCTCCCGGCTGCTGGTCAAGGCGAAGTCGCTGAAGGACGAGGGCGCGCGCGCGCGGCTGATGGCACGCTTCGCGGCCGGCGGCATCGATGCCTCGCGCGTCGAGACCATCGCTTTCACGGAGACGGTCGAGCAGCACCTCGCGCTGTACTCGCGCGTGCATGTCGCGCTCGACTGCACGCCGTACAACGGAACCACGACCACCTGCGAGGCGCTGTGGATGGGCGTCCCCGTGGTCGCGGTCAGGGGCGACCGGCACGCGGCGCGCGTCGGCGAGAGCCTGCTCGCGGCGGCCGGCTGCGCGGAGCTCGTGGCGGCGGACGACGACGGCTTCGTGCGCATCGCACGGGAGCTCGCGGGCGACCGCGCGAGGCTCGAGGGCCTGCGCTCCGGCCTTCGCGCGCGGCTCTCGGCGTCGCCGCTCCTGGACGCGGATGCCTATGCGAGGCGATTCCACGCAGCGCTCCGCGAGGCGTGGCGCGCGCATTGCGCGGGGGCCACGGCGTGAGCGCAGGCGCGCTCGCCGGCACGCAGGGGCATGCCGTCTACCGGATTCCGTCGATCGTCCGGGCGCCCGGCGCTGCCATACGCTGACCAACCGTGTTCCCGGTCCCGGACCCTCCGCCGATCGACGTCCAGCGCGAGCTCGCCGCGATGCGCGCGGACCTGCGCGCGATCCGCGCGCAGGTGCAGGACGGCTGGCTCGACGAGGAGCGCGCGCGCCAGGTGCGCGCGGTGGTGCAGGACGCGCTCGCCGACAGCGCCACGCGGACCTCGTTCCTCGAGAAGGAGTGGGACGCCGGGTACGCCGGCGGCGAGGACGGCGGCGCGTACTTCCGCGCCCGCGACGGGTCCGCGACCATGCTGGTCTCGGGCATGGTGCAGTCGCGGTTCGTCGCCGCGTCCGCCTACGGCCCCGACACGCCGACCAGGCCGCAGGCCAACAGCCGGTGGGGCTTCGAGACCAAGACGATCTTCGTCGCCTTCGCCGGCCAGGTCGTCGACCCGTCGGTCACCTACGTCGCGGTCATCGCCTACACGTCGCAGACGAACCGGTTCATCGTGGTGCCCGGGGTGTACCGGGTGCCCTACGCGAGCATCCGGAAGGGCCTCGACGAGCGGACGGGCATCTCGGTCGGGCTGCTGAACGTGCCGTGGGACCTCGAGAGCGACTACCTGGGCATGTCGACGCTGACGGCCGGCGACTACTCGATCTTCAACTACCGCTTCGGCGCCGGCAAGAACCCGGGCGCCCTTGTGGACTACACCGGCGACTTCCTGCGCGTAAAGGCCGGTGCCTTCAACCAGCTCGGCGCGGTGTCGCCGCAGTGGGACGGCGCGAGCAACCTCTCCTTCTGCGTGGCCGCGCGCGCCGAGGCGAAGTGGGGCGTCGACTGGAACGCCATCGGCGCGATGTCGCGGCCCGGGCGCGACGCGCTCGGGGTCGTGCTCGGGCTCGGCGCCTGCATGAGCAACGGCCGAGCGCAGAACCCGCAGCCGCCCGGCAGCCTCGCGACCCCTTCGGCGCAGGGCTTCACGGCGGACGCCCGGGTGCTCCTGCACCGGACCGCGCTGATCGCGCAGTACGCGTACATGCGCGACCCCGTGGGCGGGCCGGAGCTCGGCTGGTACCAAGGCATCAACCTGCAGGCCAGCTCGTTCGTGGGGCCGGACATCGAGCCGTTCGTCGAGGCGTGCTGGATGGGCGACGTGCCGGTCGAGTGGATCGCGCAGGCGGGCCTCAACTGGTACGCGGGCAGCCACCGCGTGAAGGTGACGCTCAAGTCGGTCGTGCCGTTCGGCGGCGGCAACGTCAACGGCATCCGCTCGATCGCCGGCGGCCTCGGGATCGCGGCGCTGGACAACAACGCGAGCTTCGTCGCGCAGATGCAGGTCAAGTTCTGACGTCCGGGACGCACGCGGCCGCCCGGCCGTAGGCTCCCGGCGTGATCTTTCCCGCGGATCCGCCGCCGGTCGACGTCCAGCGCGAGCTCGCCGCCATGCGCGCGGAGCTCGCGGCGATCCGGTGCCGGATGCAGGACGGCTGGATGGACGGGGAGCGCGCGCGGCAGGTGCGCGCCGTGGTGGAGGACACGCTTGCGGACAGCGCCACGCGCGCGTCGATGGGCGATGCGGGCTGGACGGTCTCCTACGACTCGGGCGCGACGCTCCGCTCCGGCGACGGCGCGATGAGCGCCAACTTCACGGTGCTGGAGCAGGTGCGCTTCGTGTGCTCCTCGGCGTACGGCCCGGCGGACGGCAGCGGGGACTCGAATACGCGGTGGGGTCTCGAAAACCGCCGCACCAACCTGACCCTGCAGGGCAACCTGCTCGATCCCTCGGTGACCTACCTCGCGCTGCTCTCGTACCAGTCGCAGACCGACCGCTTCGTGCAGGTGCCCGACACGCTGCGGCCGATGTACGCACAGCTGGCGAAGGACCTCGGCGAGGGATGGCGCGCGGTGGTCGGCCTGCAGAACGTGCCGTGGGACCTGGAGAGCGACTTCCTCGGATCGTCGCGGCTGACGACCGGCGACTACTCGGTGTTCAACTACCGCTTCGGCGCCGGCAAGCAGCCGGGCGTGACGCTGCGGCGGCAGGGGAACGCGGCGCGCTTCTCCGCGGGCACCTTCAGCCAGATCAACGTGCACGCGGACGGCGGCTGGAACTCCGACGAGTACCTCTCGTTCGCCGTCGCCGGCCGCGGCGAGCTCAAGTTCGGCGGCGACTGGCAGCGGCTCTCGTGGATGTCCGGGACGCCGCGCGACGAGCCCGCGGTGGTGCTCGGCCTCGGCGGCTGCATGAGCAACGGCCGCGCGCAGAACCCGCAGCCGCCGGGGAGCGTCGCGACGCCGTCCGCGCAGGGCGTGACGGCGGACGTCCGCGCGTCGATGCACGGCACCACGCTGATCGCGCAGTACGCATGGATGCGCGACCCGGTGGGCGCGCCGGAGCTCGGCTGGTACCACGGCATCAACCTGCAGGCGAGCGCGTACCTGACGGAAAGCGTCGAGGCGTTCGTGCAGGCGGGCTGGATGGGCGACGTGCCGGTGGAGTGGATCGCGCAGGCGGGCGCGAACCTGTTCCTCGCTGGCACGCACGTCAAGCTGACGATGAAGGTGATCGTGCCCTTCGGGGGCGGCGACGTCGACGGGATCCGCGAGATCTCCGGCGGACTCGGCATCGCGGCCGCGGACAACAACGCGAGCTTCGTGTCGCAGCTGCAGCTGATGTACTGAGCGGCGGGCGATCAGCGCGCGTCAGACGGCGACGGCGACCGAGGCACGAGCCTCCTCGATCACGCCACCCGGGCAGGCCGCGACCGCGGCCTCGAGGCGCGCGCGCTCGGCGGCCGGCACGCGGCCGAGGATTCCCAGCTGCGAGAACGTGTCGAGGCGCGACGCGGCATCCAGCGCCGCGGAGACCGCGGTGGCGTCGATGATGGGCCGGCCCATCACGTCCTCGAGGTCCTTCTGGCAGTACGTGGGACGCACCGCCGCGGTGGACTTGGTGCCGTACTGGCTGAGGTTGGAGGCGAAGATGCCCGCCGCGCTCACGGGCAGGAAGTCCTCGTACCGGAGCCCCTCCTGCTGCGCATGGCCCCTGCGGACGAGCTCGTGGATGTCCGCGGAGCCGAGCGTGCCGGCGCGCGCGGCTGCCAGGCCGTTGGGCGTCGGCGCATACCTCCCGAACACGAACCCGCCCTCCAGGAGCGCCGGCAGCGCCTTCGGGAACCGCGCGAACGGCACCGAGTAGAGCTCCTCGTAGCCGGCCCAGTCGCGTGCCGGCAGCTTCGGGTCGCGCTCGCGCACGGCATCGGCCTTCGCGAGGCACTCGTCGTAGAGCGCGCGGCCCGCGGGCGTGCACGCGTAGCCGCGCTCCTCGATCTCGCCGAAGCGCGCGGTGTGCGTCGCCGCGGTGACGATGCCGTCGTCGGCCGTGAACTCGACGGGCTCGGTGAGCGCCTTGTACGAGTCCTGCCGCAGGAGCACGGGCGTGTCCTGCGAGGGCCCCTCGGTGAGGTCCTTGAAGCCAGCATGCGGGAGCGCGGACAGCCGGAACGCCTCGCCGCGGAACGCGGCCACCAGGCCGTCGACCAGCGCCGCGATGTCCGCGGACGAGGCCTCGCCGGGCTGGTAGGAATCGATCTCCGCGTGGCTCAGGTGCTTGAAGTGGAGGCGCAGCCAGTCGCGGTCGGCGCACTTGGCGAGCCGGGCCAGCGCGACGGTGGCACGCGAGCGGAAGGCGGCCTCGTCAAGCTCGCCCATGCAGTGCTTCATGGCCGCGGTGTAGAGGTCCATGAGCAGCGTGTTGGGCGTCAGGTGGTTGAGGTGATGGCTCCCGAAGCAGGCGATGTCCGCGGCGATCCGGAAGCCCGCGTCGGAGAGGTCCTTGTAGAGCGCATGGTCGCGCGCCTTGCCGGTCCAGCGGAAGATGCGCTCGACGCCCTCGCGCACCAGCGCGTCGAAGTCGGCGCGGCAGAGGCCGCCGTCGCGCTCGCAGCGCTCGACGAGCTCCTTGGCGCGCGGCGAGAAGACCTCGCGCGCGGCAAGCACGCGCTCGATGCGGGCGCGGGTGGGTCCGTCGAACCAGTTGACCTGCAACAACGACGTGAACACGCGGTGCTCGGGGCGGAGCACGGAGCGGAACGCGGTCGCGATGATCGGCTGGCTCTTCGCGCCGACGCAGGTCATGTCGTAGAAGTTGTGCGGCTCCATGGCGAAGCAGCCGAAGAAGCGCGCGATCCAGCGGTACTCGTCCGGCCTGCCGATGCGGATGGCGCCGTGGCGCTCGCCGCTCGTGCGCTCGAGCTGCCCGGGCGAGATGCGGAAGCCGCGGTGCAGGAGCTCCACCAGCGCGCACACCGCCTTGTTGGTCTCGGCGTTCACGGCGAGCGAGCGGTCGTAGAGCGGCACCTCCTTCCCGAACATCCGGGAAAGCTCGGCGAACAGCGTGTTCTGCATCTCGCGGCGGTCGGCGAATTCCGTGGCCATGGCGCCCAATCGTAGCCCGCGCGGGCGGCGGCACGACCCGGAAACTCAGTGCTCCAGGTAGTCCAGGTCGCGGTGGAACGTCTCGTCGAGCGCGAGCGCCGCGAGCAGGCCCACGGCCACGCAGCAGATGCCGATGGTGACGGTGGCGGGCACCGTGCCGAGGCCCGGCTTGGCGGCAAGCCAGATGCTGGTGATCGGCACGGCCATCGCGCGCACGAAGTTCGGCGCGCTGGTGGCGGCCGTGGCGCGCAGGTTGGTGCCGAACTGCTCGCTCGCGGTGGTGACGAAGATCGCCCAGTAGCCGGTGGCGGCGCCGACGAGGCACATCATGCCGTAGAAGTGCGGCGGGCCCTTCGGCGCCACCGCGAAGAACAGCACGATGCACGCGGCGAGGCCGGCGAGGAAGCCCATGATCGTGCGGGTGCGGCTGCGCACGAGCTGCGAGACCAGCCCGCTGGCCACGTCGCCGACCACCACCCCGAGGTACGCCCAGAAGATGACCTTCGCCGGCTCGATCGGCTGCTCGATGCCCATGGCCTTCCCGAGCTCGGGCGCGAACACGAACATCACGCCGCCCACGAACCAGATGGGCATTCCCGAGAGCACCACCATCGCGAAGCGCGCGAAGCGCCTTGGCGGCCACAGCAGCTGGAGCGGGTTGCCGCGGTGCACCGCGTGCGAACGCTCCTTCGTGCTGTGGAAGAGCCCGCTCTCCGACACGCCCACGCGCAGCGCAAGCAGCGCCAGCCCCATGCACCCGCCGATGAGGTAGCAGTGGTTCCACTGCAGGTAGCTGCCCGCGACGCCGGCCGCCACCGCCCCGGACAGCCCGACCGTGGCCACGATCGTGGTGCCGATCCCGCGCTTGGCGGTCGGCAGCAGCTCGGCCACCAGCGTGATGCCCGCGCCCAGCTCGCCCGCCAGCCCGAACCCCGCGACGAAGCGGAGCACCTCGTACTGCCAGACGTCCGTGACGAATGCGTTCAGAATGTTCGCGACCGAGTACAGCAGGATGGACCCGAACAGCGTCTTGAGCCGGCCCATCCGGTCGCCGAGCATGCCGAACGCCACGCCGCAGAGGAGCATGCCGACGAGCTGGATGTCCAGGAGCCGCTTGCCGACCGCGGTCAGCTGGTCGGGGTCGGTGATGCCCAGCGCCTTGAGGCTGGGGATGCGCAGGATGGAGAAGAGCACCAGGTCGAAGAGGTCGACGAAGTAGCCGAGCGCAGCGACGAGGACCGCGAGGACCGTGCCCCTCGGGAGCGGCCCGCCGGGGGCCGTGACTGGGGTGCCGGCGTCCATCGGCATGGCGCGCAGTCTAGGAAGCGGCGCGCGAAACCCGTATTCCCGCTCCCGAATCCGGATTCGGTACCCTTCCCGCGCCATGCTCACCCACGCCGCGATCACCGCGCTCGCCCTGCTCGCCCCGGCGCTCGTGCCCGACGGCGCGGAGTTCCCCAAGGAGACCCGCGACCGCTCCTCCATGTACGGGCTGAGCTGGTTCGGCGGCGACCCGCCGATGCCGCGGCCTGCGTTCGAGGAGTCGCTCACCATCCGCAGCGAGAACGGCGTGGCCCGCGTGGAGATGCACCTGCGCAAGCAGGAGGTGCAGGCCGGCGACCAGAAGCTGGTGACCACCTGCTTCAACGGCAAGTACACGGGCCCCGTCGTGCGCGTGCGCCCCGGGGACATCCTCGAGGTGCACCTCATCAATGACGGCGAATACAACACCAACCTGCACTTCCACGGGCTGCAGGTCTCGCCCGACGACTACGGCGACAGCGTGTTCACGATCGTGCCCATCGGGCACGAGTTCACGTACCGCATCCGCATCCCCGAGTACCACCACCCGGGCACGTACTGGTTCCACGCGCACCCGCACGCCACCACGCAGCGGCAGGTGATGCAGGGGATGGCGGCGACGCTCATCGTGGAAGGCGAGCTCGACCGCTGGCCCGAGCTGAAGGGCATCACCGAGCGCAACTGCGTCCTGCACGACTACCAGAAGAGCTTCAACGGCGAGGTGGCCCAGGGCATCCAGGTGTCGTGGCCCACGTACCGCCTGGTGAACGACCAGAAGTTCCCCGACGTGGCGATCCGCCCGGGCGAGACGCAGCTGCTGCGGCTCTCGGCGCAGGGCCCCAACATCTACTACTACCTCGACTTCGGCGGCGAGAAGTTCTGGGTGGTGAACACCGACGGGAACCCCGTCAACGAGATGCGCGAGGTGGACCGCTATGCGCTGCCGCCCGGCTCTCGCGTGGACGTGCTCGTCAAGTTCGACAAGCCGGGCCGCTACAAGCTGCACACCAGCGAGATCCGCACCGGCCCCGCGGGCGACGGCTACGCCGCCGAGAACCTCCTGACCATGGTGTGCGAGGGCGAGCCGGTGGCCAAGCCCATCGCGCTGCCGCTCAAGTCCCAGGGCCCTTCGCCGCTGCGCGACCTGCGCGGCGTCAAGGTGGACAACGTCCGCACCATCGTCTTCAACGAGACGGACAACGACTTCCGCATCGACAACCGCTACTTCGACGGCACGCGCATCGACCAGCTCATCAAGTGGGGCACCGTGGAGAGGTGGATCATCCGCAACTCCACGGACGAGCTGCACGTCTTCCACTTCCACCAGACCGACTTCCAGGTGGTGAAGGTGAACGGCAAGGAGGTGCCCTTCAACGAGCATCGCGACAACATCAACCTGCCCGTGCGCGGCGAGGTGGAGGTGATCATCCCCTTCGACATGCCGTGCCAGGTGGGCGACTACGTCTTCCACTGCCACATCCTCTGCCACGAGGACGGCGGCATGATGCAGAAGGTCCGCTGCTACGACCCGTCGCTGCCCATGCCTCCCATCCGCCCGGGCGACGGCTTCGGGCCGGTGGAGGACGCCTCCCACCAGACGGTGGCGGCGTCCAACCCCAACGCGGCGGGAGGGCCGTTCGCGCTCAAGGACGCGGAGGGCAAGCCGTTCACCGACGCGTCGCTGAACGACGGCCTGGCGCTGATGACCTTCGGCTATACGGAATGCACGGGCGCATGCCCGCGCACGATGGCGACGTTCTCCTCGGTGGACGACGTGCTCGACAGCACCCCGGGCAGCCGGCCGCCGCTGCGGTTCGTGTTCGTGAGCGTGGACCCCGCGCGCGACCAGGGCAAGAAGCTGGCCGAGTACCAGGCCGCGGCTGCCGTGCCGCTGGTGGCGCTGACGGGCACCCCCGAGGAGGTGGCGAAGGCGGCCGCCACGTTCGGAGCGGCCTACCAGCCGCAGCCCAGGCGCGAGGACGGCAGCTACTCGGTGCGCCACTCGACCGACATCTACCTGGTGGGACCCGGCGGACGCATCTTCCGCCGGTTCGCGCTCAACACCGATCCGCAGGTGATCGCCGCGGCCGTGCGCGAGTACGCGCCGCGCGTTCCCGCGAAGGCCGTCGCGCGCGCGGACGGGGGTGACCGGTGAACCGCCGCATCCTCCTCGTCCTGGCCGCGATTGCGCTCGCCGTGGCCGCACCCCGCCCGGCGCACGCGCAGGGCGGCGGCAAGCAGCCCGACCCGCGTCCGTTCGCGCTCTTCCGCGACCTCTTCGACACCGCCGGCGACATGCACGGGCCGTGGGTCACCATGACCTGGCAGCCGCAGCTGCAGTACCAGTGGCAGTCGGACGGCGTGCCCGTGAACAACTTCACCCCCACCGTGTCGTGGCAGGCGTACACGTGGTTCACGCCCGAGCTCACGATGAACGTGAACCTGGCGCTGAACCAGGTGAACCAGGGACCCACCAACGACGACTGGGCCGCCTACGGCATGGGAGCGCAGGCGGGCGACGTGTGGCTGCAGTGGAGCGACCAGCGCACCGGCATCATCGGCGGCCGTTACACCGCGCCGTTCGGGCTCGCGCCGCTGATCCTGCCGGGCGTGTTCGACACGACGCTCGTCAACAACTACAGCTTCGGCGGGCTGATGGGCGGCCTCGGAACGCTGTCGACGGGCGACGAGGGACTGGGCATCCATGCCCTGAACGCGGGGTTCTTCGGCGTCGACACCACCTTCATGGCGAACAACGTCTTCGTGTCCACGCCGCAGGCGCAGGGCCCGGGCACGGGCGGCGGCGTCGACAGCTGGATGATCGGGTACGCGGCAGAGAACGTGCCGCTGATCTTCCCGACGCTCGAGTGGAACATCGCGTACATCCAGTTCGGCGACGGCCGTGGCGCCGCGGAGAACCAGAAGGGCTTCAACGCGGGCGCCTTCTGGCAGTACGTGATCGACAACGACACCGAGAGCACGCTCGACGCGCGCTACTGGACGGTGGGCCCGCTCGTCGAGTACGTGCGCTTCTGGGACAGCGGCGGCACCGCCGACCAGACCACCGAGTACTTCACGGTGGGAGTCGTCACCAACTACGGCAACTGGCAGGCGGACGTGACGTGGGGCTTCCAGAACGTCTCGGGCGCCGCGGGCGTGGGCTCCAACAGCCTCAACCCCGGGCGCACGGAACTGGTCACGGCCAACATCGGCTACAACTTCTTCGGCCCGCAGTCGCTCGTGCAGCTCGGCTACGCGTACGAGGACACCGAAGGCCAGGACATCAACCACCAGATCGGCCTGCAGGTCAACTTCCCGATCACCATCCTCGAGTGGACGCCGCTCTGGGAATGACGGGATACGCGGCCCTCGGCCGGTGACCGTGTTTCGGCACGGATTCGACGATTTTCTTCCGCGAGAGACGCCCGATTCTTCGGGCGTTTTTCGCAATCGCGCGCGGCGCGGCCACGTCCTGCCCATGCATGGCCGCGCGCCCGTCTCGGGTGGCGCGGCAAGGACCAACGAAAGGAACACCTCCATGCGAATGATCGCGACCATCGGAACTGCACTCCTCGCACTCGGCGTCGCCTCGACGGCTCTGGCCGCATTCCCGCAGGACGGCGGGCAGACGCCGCCGCAGCAGGGTGGCCAAGGCGGCGGAAAGGGTGGACAGGGTGGAGGACAGGGCGGAGGCCGGGGCGGTCAGGGCGGCGAGCGCCGTCGCCCCGACTTCAAGACGCTCGACAAGAACGGCGACGGCTTCATCACGCAGGACGAGGTGCCGGCCGAGGCATGGGAGCGCCTGAAGAACGCCGACAAGAACGGCGACGGCAAGATCTCCGAGGAGGAGATGCGCGAGGCGCGCCCGCGCGCACCGCGACAGGGAGGTCCGGGACAGGGCGGTCCGGGCGGTCCTGGACAAGGCGGCAAGCCCGGCCCTGGTGGCCCCGGCACCCCGCCGCCCCCGCCGCCGGCACGCCCCGCGCCGCCGTCGGGCAACTGAGCCCGTCCCGCGTCAACCGAAACTCCCGCAGCCGTCGCCCCCGCGCGACGGCTGCGGCGCTTTCACGCACGCCGCGATACGCTCCGCGGCTCAACGGAGAACCCGACATGACCATTCGCGCCATCCTGATCTTCCCAGCCGTCGCCTCCTCGCTGCTTGTCCTCGCCGCCTGCGAGAAGGCCATCCAGTCCACCGGGTTCATCCCGACGACGGTGAAGATGAAGTCCCAGGACGAGCTGACGCACAGCTGGCGCTCGCCGCGGCTGAACCTGGCCGACTACGGCAACGTGACGATCCTCCCGATCGAGACGCCGGAGCCGGGTGCGTACGGAAACCTCACCGCGGAACAGCTCGAGAACTGCAGGCGCGTCCTCAAGGAGCGCCTCACCGACGCGCTCTCGAAGGCCCCGGGAACCGGTGACCGCACCCTCGTGATCCACGCGGCCATCACCGCCATCAAGCCCAACCAGCCGCTGCGCAACATCGCGCCGCAGACCCAGATCCTGAAGCGCGGCTACGGCTATGCGGCATGCGAGATCTACGCGTCCGACGGCGAGCTCGGCCCCGTGCTCGCGGCCTTCATGCAGACCTCCGACACCACACGCCTCAGCACGGAGAAGCTCTCCGAGACCGGCACAGCCGAGCGCGCAGCCGGCGACTGGGCCGCGGCGTTCCGCAAGCTCCTCGGCGACTGAACGGGTGGAACGGCTCACGGACGCGCTGCTGCGGCGGCTCGACGGGCGCGACCTCGCGCATCGCCACGGCGAGTCGATGCGGCTCTCGACCGTGGATGCCGACGGGTGGCCGCACGGAGCCGAGCTGTCGGAGGGCGAGGTGCTGGCGGTGGATGCCGCAACCGTCAACCTCTGCACGTGGCCAGGCTCCGGCACGGCCGCGAACCTCCGCAGGAGCGGGCAGGCCACGCTGGCCATCGCCGAGGCAGGCGCGCTGTGGGAGCTGCGCCTGCGAGTCCAGGAGCGCCCTGCCCCGCCGGGCGCCCCGGCGCTGGCGTATTTCCGGGGCTCGGTTGAATCGGTGCGCGAGCACCGCGCGAAGTATGCCGAGGTGACCGCCGGCCCCCGCTACCGCCTCCACGACGCAGACGCGGTCCTTCCCAGGTGGGAGGCGCAGGTCGCCGCGCTGCGGATGCTCGCATGAAGCGCCTCATCGTCGCCATCACCGGAGCATCGGGCGCCATCTACGGCATCCGCACGCTCGAGCTCCTGCGTGCGGCGGGCGTCGAGTCGCACCTGGTGGTGTCGCCGTCGGGGACGCGCACGATCGCCGAGGAGACGGATCGAACCCTCGACGAGGTGAAGGCGCTGGCGACCGAGGTGCACGGGTTCAAGGACATCGGCGCGTCGATCGCGAGCGGCTCGTTCCGGGTCGACGGGATGCTGGTGGCGCCGTGCTCGGTCAAGACGCTGTCGGCGATCGCGCACTGCTCGGCCGACGAGCTCGTCGCGCGCGCTGCCGACGTGCAGCTCAAGGAACGCAGGCGGGTGGTGCTGCTCTTCCGCGAGACCCCGCTGCACGCCGGGCACATCGCCATCATGGAGCGTGCCACGATGAACGGCGCCATCGTGATGCCGCCGGTGCCGGCCTTCTACCACCGGCCCGCGACCATCGACGACATCGTCACGCAGACCGTGGGCCGCGCGCTCGACCTGTTCGACATCGACACCCGCGCCGTGCGCCGCTGGAACGGCCGAGGCACGGACCCCGCGGGGTGAGGGTCACCAGTTCGCGCGGCGGGGCATGGACGCGCAGTCGAGGACCATGTCCCCGGGGCGGAGGACGCCGGGCGGCGGGTCCAGCGTGAAGATGACCGGACGGGCGGGATCCCTGCGAAGCAGCCACGGCTGCGTGCAGTCGAGGCCGAGGGCCTGCGCGGGCGGGATGACGTACTGGCCATAGGTGCGGCCGAGGATGCAGGAGGACGTCAGGTAGATGACACCAGCCGCCTTGCCTGAGGCGGGGTCGACCGGGGCGACGGACGCGGCGTGCGCGAGGATCGCCTCGTTCGTGAGACGCGCGTACTGCCACGTGACGAGGTGGTGATAGGCACGGCCGGCGAGCCCGAACGCACCGACCGCGACAATGACGGCGAAAGCGACGCCGGCCACGGATCGCCCGATCGTCCGCTCATCGGCCGCAACCGGCGACCAAAGCGACGCCAGCGCCAGCGCCAGCAGCACCGATGCGCCGATGTTCGCGCCGAAGCAGTAGAGCTCCGAGACCGCACCCGCGGGCAGCGTCGCCACGGTGCTGGCAAGGCAGACCGCGGCAAGCCCGAGGGCGCGGCGGAAGCTGCCATCGCCTTCGCGACGGTGCAGCCACGCGAAGCCGCCGGCCACCGCGAGGGCCCCGATGACGAAGAGGCACGAGAGCAGCGGAAGCACCCGGATCATCGGCGATGCCGACGAATCGGTCACGGCATGGAAGGGGCCATTGGCGATGGAGCCCGCCACGGAGAAGGCCGCGTTCACCACGATGTTGATGCCGAACTCGGCCTGGTACCTGCCGCCCTCCCCGCCCGCGGGCGCGGCACCGAGCGCACCCGTGGTCATCCGCAGCACCGCGTGCGCGAGCGGCAATGCCACGGTCGGCAGCAGGAGCACGGCGATGCCGCGCGTGCCTGGGTTGCCACGGCGCCACGAGGCCACCCAGGCCAGGGCGACGGCTCCGCCGATGGCGACGCTCCAACCGTAGAACGTCTCCTTCACAGTGCACCCGAGCAGGAACACCGCGGCAAGGGCGAGCGCAGAACGCACGGGGCTCCGCGCGGCGCGCACCGCCTGCAGCCCGTCCCAGGAGAGAACCAGCGCGACCGCGCCGAGGGCCGCTGACCACGTCTGCGAGGCCGCGTCCATCTGCCAGAGCGCGTTGGTGGTTCCCGGCGAGAGCAGCAGGAGGAGCACGGCGACCGGAGCCACGACCGAGCGGCGGGCAGGGCTCACGCGGCCAGCAAGCGCAACGGTGGCGGCCACCAGCACCACGAGTCCCGCCACCTGCGCGGCATCGGTCCACCCCGGCGCGAGGGTTTCCGCATCGCAGGTCGAACCGAGCAGGATCTCCAGCGGCCTGAACGCGAAGCCGTGGCGCCAGGAATCGACGATCGCAGCCCACGGCTCACCGGCATGTTCGACGAGCCGGACGAACTTGAGGTCGTCGTTCGTGACGCGCTCGCCGGCGACGGAAGGCCACAGGGCGACGAACGAGGCAAGCACGAGCGCCACGCACCAGAGCGCTCGCGCGCCCCGCCGCGACGACCCCGCCACCGCGGTCACCCGTTCTTCCTGGCGAATTCGTCCATGAACTGGGCGAGCAGCTCGCAGCCCTTCGCCGGGAACGCGTTGTAGACGCAGGCGCGCACGCCGCCCCAGTCGCGATGGCCGCGAAGGCCGCACAGGCCCTCGCGCTCGCTCTCGGCGACGAAGCGGTCGAGGAGCGCGTCGCTCGGGAGCCAGAAGCTGATCGACATGTCGCTGCGGCAGTCGCTGCGCATGGACGGGCGGTAGAAGCCGCCGCTGCGGTCAATCGCGCCGTAGACGTGCGCGGCCTTCGCATGGTTGCGGGGGCCGAACGCCTCGGGCCCGCCGTGGTCGAAGGTCCACTTGGCCATGAGGCCGATCGTTCGGACGCCGAAGGTCGGCGGCGTGTTGGGACGCGACTCGGTCTTGGCGAAGTGGGCGTAGCTGAGCATCGGCGGGAGCGACCGGTCGGCGCGCTCCAGGAACGACTTCCGCACGAGCACCAGCGTGATGCCGCTGGCACCGAGGTTCTTCTGGCCGCTCGAGAAGATCAGGTCGTGGGCGGCAAGGTCCCACGGCCGCGAGAAGATGTCGCTCGTCGCGTCGCAGACGAGCGGCGCGGCCACGCGCGGGGGCCGCGCGAACTGCGTGCCCTCGACGGTGTTGTTGGAGCAGTAGCAGAAGTACGCGGCACCCGAGCAATCACCGATCTCGGCGTCCGAGGGCACGTGGTCGAAGCGGCAGGAAGCGCCGTCGAAGACCTTCCTGGTCCGGCGCACGCACGCCACTTCCTTCTCGCCCTTGTGGCTCCACAGGCCGGTGTCGGCGAATGCCACCCAGCCGTCCTTGGGCACGAAGTTCATGGCGATCAGCGGAAAGTGCTGCATCGACCCGCCGGGCAGGAAGAGCACCTCCCAGTCGTCGCCGACGCCGGCACAGGCCCGGACGCTCGCAAAGGCCTCGGCCAGAATCCGGTCGTAGGCGGCACCCCGGTGGCTCTGCTCGAGGAGGCCGATTCCCGTGCCGCCGAAGTCGAGCATCTCGTCGCGGAGCTGCGCAAGCACCGATTCGGGCATGCAGGCTGGGCCGGGCGAGAAGTTGTAGACCCGCCCCGGCCCGGGCGTGGCGGGGGGTTCCGGGGTCCTGACGGCGTGGGTGGCGGTGGTCATCGGGCTTCTCCGGGGGGGGAGGGACGAGAATACCGGAGGGATTCGCGCCGGATAACTGGCGGATTCCTCCGATCGATGATGGGACGCGGCCCCGGATGCCGTTTGTCAGGGCATCCACGGACTGCCAGCCGCGGGTCGAGATGTCCCATGCCCAACCACGACCCCATCACCCTGCTGGCCGCACGCGCCCGAGTCGTCCTTCCGGACGGATCCGAGGCGCTGCGGGAGATCCTTCGCATCGAATCGCGGCGCACCATCGAGGTGCGCCCGGGCGCCGGGCCGGGACTGGCCTCGCTCGACCTGCAGCGCGACCTCGCGATCGTGACGATCGCGGGGGGAGCGCTGAGCGAGGTGGAACTTGAATGGGCGGTGGTTGCAAACGGGCCGCTTCCGTTCGATGCATGGGCGCTGTGCCCCAGGCGCTGCAACGCCGAGGCGTGCGTTCTCGATGCATTCGGGATGCTGGCCATCCCGGACCTGACGGCACGCAACCCGGCGATGGGGCCGGCGCTCCTGATGCCCGGTCGCTACCTGCTTCGCGCGTCCGTGTCGGACGGATCGATGGTGCTGCGGCTCGGCGTGAGTGCCGAGTCGGCCCTGCTCCGTGCGGCAGGCTGAGCACGCGGTGCTCCGACCGAATATCGACCGCTCCGCGAACGAGCCGCGCGCAGCGGTGCGTCCTCACTCCAGTCCGGCGATCGCCCGAGACAGCAAGTCGGCGAACTCCGCGGCGCTCTGCGGCCGCTTCGACGGGTCGACGTCGAGCGCCCGGTGCAGCGCCTCGTCGAGCGGACCGGCGAGATCCTCGCGCGCCTCGGAGAGGCGCACCCTGCGCTCGAACAGCACGGCCTTCAGGAGCGCCATCGCGCCACGGTCCTCGATGTCGTAGGGAAGCCGTCCGGTGAGCAGTTCGAACAGCACCAGCGCCACCTGGTAGATGTCGGTGGACGGCCCGATGCGGCTTGCCTTGCCGTCAGCCTGCTCGGGGCTCATGTAGGCGAACGTGCCGACGAGGTTGCCGGTCTCGGTGCGGAAGCCGGTGCGGTTGCCGTCGTCGCGGTGCAGGCGCGCCACTCCGAAGTCGACGAGCAGCGGGCGCCCGGAGGAGGCAACGAGGACATTGTGCGGCTTGATGTCGCGGTGCACCACGCCCGCGGCGTGCGCGTGCGACAGGGCAGCCAGCACCTCGATGCAGAGCTCGACCTTGCGGCGGTCATCGACGGCGTTCTGCCGGCACCAATGGTCGATGGTCGTGCCATCGACGTAGTCCATCGCCAGGTAGACGTGCCCGTCCACGGTGTGCCCGCTCTCGTGCAGCTGGACGATGCCGGAGTGGCGCAGGCGCGAGAGGATGCGGCTCTCCTGGCGGAACCGCTGCAGGGCCTGGCCATTGGCCCCGACGTTCATCACCTTCAGCGCGACGCGCGCGCCGTTCTCGCGGCAGGTGGCCTCGTACACGCGGCTGGTGCCCCCTGCCCCGAGCCGGCGATCGATCCTGAAGCCCAGCACTTCCGGGAACCGCTCAGCCACCCCTTCGTTGGTTGCTGCGGGATCCCGGTCAACGGGCAGGTCGACCGCCGACTCATCGGCAGCCAGGAGTCCAAGGACCTCGCAGCGCGTCCCCTCGTCGGCGCATGCGGAGTCCAGGAAGGCAAGGCGCTGGTCCTGCGGGAGGTCCACGGCGGCCTCGAAGAGGCGCCGCACCATGACCCAGCGATCGGCCGCACCGATGCTCATGACGACGCGCGCTCCTTCGCCGTGACGCCGTACTGCTTCTCGAGGAAGGCCCGCGCGAAGCGCCAGTCGCGCTCCACGGTCGGCACGCTGGTGCCGAGGAGCCGAGCCACGTGATCCATGGAAGCCGCGCCGTAGATGCGCAGTTCGGCTACGCGTGCCGCGCGCGCATCGACCTTGGCCAGGACCTGCAGGGCGTCCTCGAGTTCGAGCAGGCCGCTGACATCCGACGAGCGATCGGCCGGATCAAGAATGTCCATCGACGCGCCGCGCTTGCCCGCGCCTCGCTTCTTGCTGCGGCGCCGGCGCGCATGGTCCACCAGCACGCTGCGAAGCACGGTGGCTGCGGTGGCGAAGAAGTGCTCCTCGCTGACGAAGGAACCGGTGTTGCGCTCGGCGAGCTTGATGAACGCCTCGTTGACCACGGCGGTCGGCTGCAGGGTGTGTCCCATGGGCTGCGAGCGCATGAACAGCGCAGACAGCTCCTTGAGCCGGCCGTAGATGGTCTCGAACAGTTCAGGCAGGGATGGCTCGCCGGTTGACGGCGAGACAGGCAGGGAACTCATTGGGGAGCCACTCCAGTCAAACACGAACGTCAACGAGCCACGCGCTCGAGGACGAACGTCCACGCCCCTAGTTCCTTCTCTCCTGTCGGTGTGCGGCCGCGCAGACGGCCACAAGGTCACCATGCCCCCGATTTCTCCGCGGTCAAGCGAAGGTCGCGCAAAGTCCGGTGAATGCCCCAGCGCAATCCCGGAGCTCCGGTCAAAGAAACAGGCCCGGAAGGGCGCAAAGGCACCGTTCCGGGCCTCAGCAAGCCTCGACCCACGTACGGGGCAAGCTGCTGAAAAGGGGCGTGTTACGGAATGGTTATTGACCTCTCGGCCGACTCCACTCCTCCCGTTGAGGCGAGAAACACGCTCCGCCGGGATCACGGCGCACGGCGGGAAAGCGTGTTCTTCTCGCAGACCGCGCCGATCCCGTGATGGCACCGCCTTGGGACCTGCGTTTCTAGGGACGAACCCGCACCTGCCGCCCCGAGTTGTGTCCGACGGGTTCTGCAAGCCACTCCCTTCGCGCGCCTGGCAGGGCCGCGGAGAAACACTGCCCCTTGGAGTTACACGCCTCCAAGGGGTTTGTTTCTTTTGGAAACCCCGGAAATCTCCCCGCACGCGCTTGCCCGCGGTACCGAGTGCAACCGATGATTCCCCGATGGCGGTTCCGCACGGAGCCCCCAGAAAGGCTGACGATGACCAACGACAAGAAGCTCAAGGCCAAGGACCTCGCCATCGTGAAGGGCGGCGCCGCCAAGGGACGCAGCAGCTTGGCCAAGGCCAGCGGCGGCCGGACGGCGTCCAAGGGCGTCAACCTCGGTTCGAAGCGGCGCTGACCGGCGCCCGTGACGCACGGCCGAGGTCGCCGCGCTCCGCCTCGAGCAGCGGAGGGACCTCCAGGAACGACTCGGTGTCCGCCCCGGGGTCGCCGTCCTCGGCGGACGGCAGGCGGATGTCCGAATCGATCGACAGCCCGGCCCGGCCCGGGACCAGGCCGGCCGCATCCGACAGGTCGAGCAACGCAAGCTGGTAGCCCACCACGGCGGTCGCCTCCGACCGCTGGGCGTCGGCCAGCTGGAGCAGCGACTGCGTGAGGTCGGTGATGGTGGCCGCGCGCTTCTCGTAGAGCGTGCGCACGCCGTCGTACGCGCGCGCCGCCAGGTCGACCGCCTGCCGGGTGGCCACGACCGCCTGCCACCCGGTGCGGGTGCGCGACACGGCATCGTGCACCTCGCGGGTGATGGTGAGTCGGCGATCCTGGCTGGTGGCGAGCTCACGGAGGCGTTGGTAGAGCGCAGCCTGCAGGTCGGCCTTGGCGGCCTCGTTGCCCAGCGGCACCTGCAGGCGAACCCCCGCGTTGAATGCCATGGTCATCGCGGCGTCGGGCCCGCTCCCTGCGATGGCATCGCCGAGGTTGGTGCCGAAGCCCACCGGCCCCGTCGTGCCGAAGGCATCGAGCCGGGGCATCAGCCCGTTCTTGGCCACCTCGATGCCCAGCGCGCCCTCGGCGACGGCAAGTTCCGCCTCCAGGAGCTCCGGCCGTCGGCGCAGCGCCACGTCAAGGACCGTCTGCGGCGCAAAGCGGTACTGCACCAGTTCGGGCCCGGTGCCGAAGCCGACCACGGCACTGTCGTCGAGCGGCAGGTCCGGGCGGTTCATCGCCTGCTTGAGCTGGCGGGAGCGCGCGCGCAGCTGCTCGCTCGCGGCAATCACGTCGTCGACCTGGCTGACGGCGAGATACTTGGCCTTGGTGACCTCGGTGGCGGCCGCCATGCGCGCGGCGGCCAGCCGCTCGGCGACTGCCACCTGCTCCACGGCACGCCGGTAGCTTTCGAGCGAGATCTCGAATGCGCGCGATGCGCCGAACGCGCGCCAGTACGAGCGCTCCGCCTCCACGAGGAGCTGCTGCACCATCAGCCGCGTGCGGATCTCCACCCTCCGCTGCCCAAACGACGCAAGCAGGATGCCGGACTCGTTCACGAGCCTGCCGCCGCCCCGCAGGATCGGCTGCGTGAGCGTCACGCGGGGCACGCTCTGGTAGCCGACGCCCTCGTCGGGGTCGAGCGAATTGAGCTGGTTGTCGAAGTACAGCAGGCGCCAGTCGACATCGAGCTGGCCGCCGTCGGCGAGCGGCACGTTGAGGTTCGGCCGTACCTCGGCGTTCCACAGCTCGGCCTGCAGCGGGGGCTCGAAGTTCACGTCGCGCCCGCCGTCGGCGATCAGGCCGAAGGTCCACTCGAACCGGGCACGCTCCTTGCGGACGCGCTCGCTGGCGATGGCAGGGTCGATGCGCACCACCTTGATGCCGAGGTTGTTCTCGAGCACCGAGGCACGGACGTCCGGAAGCGCAAGCTCCGTGCGGCGCTGCCCGGGCTCGAGGCCTGCCAGTTCCTCCGGGGAGGGCGGCGTGACGGACGACGGCGGAAGCGGACCCGCCTCCCCCAGCGCGGAGAGGTCCGTGCCGTCGACGCGGGCGATGCGGTCGGCGACGTCCTTCGAGAGGATGCCGCGGTCCTGGTAGGGAGACTCGCAGCCGGCGGCCAGTGCGGCGACGAGGGCCGCCGGCAGCGCGGCACGGGTGGCATGACGGGTCATGCGGCACCTCCCGCCACGGCAGGTGCGTCGAGGAGCTGCCGGCGCACGAGCTCGCGGAACGGCCCCTCCACCGCGGCGAGCTCGTCGAACGTGCCGGTCTGCACGACCTCGCCGGCCGAGAGCACGTGGATGCGGTCGGCGAGCCGGACGGTGCTGAGGCGGTGCGCGATCACGATGCGGGTCACCGCGCGCTCCGCGAGCGCCGCCGACACGTGCGCCTGCGAGACCTCGTCGAGGGCGCTCGTGGCCTCGTCGAAGAGGAGGATGGCCGGGCGCGTCACCAGGGCGCGCGCGATGAGGAGCTTCTGCAGCTGCCCGCCGCTGAGGGTGTGCTCGTTGACGAACGTGTGCATCTGCATGGGCATGTCGCGGATGTCGTCCGCGAGCCCCGCGGCCTCCGCCGCCTCCCACGCGTCGTCCTGCGTCAGGAGCGTGGCACCCACGATGTTCTCGAGCATGGTGCCGGGCATCACGCGCGCGTGCTGCCCGACCACGCCGAGCTGCCTCCGCACGGAAGGCAGGTCAAGCTTGCCGAGGTCGCGTCCGTCGAAGAGCACCTTGCCCGCCGTGGGCCGAAGCAGCCCGAGGATCAGCTGCGCGAGCGTGGACTTGCCGCTCCCCGATGCGCCGACGATCGCGACGAAGTCGCCGGGCGAGGCCTCGAGGCTGACGCCCCGCACCACCTCGCCCGCCGAGCCGGGATAGGCGAAGCGGACGTCCTGCAGCGCGATGGCGCCGGAGAGCTCGCCAGGGGTCTCCGCGCCGGGGTCCGACTCCGGCCGCTCCTCGAGGATGGGCGAGAGCCGGTCCAGGAGCGGGATGGCCTCCGAGATGTCGCCGACCGCCGTGCCGAGCTGCGCGATGGCCGCCAGGGCCGCGCTGAAGGCGGCGTTGAACGCCATGAACGCCGCGACCTTGACTTCCTCGGACCCCGGAAGCGCGGCGAAACGCCACCAGAGGAACCCCGCGGCGGCGAAGGGAACCGCCAGCCCGAGGACGCGCAGGCGGGCCGCGGCGATGGACGCGCGGTACATGGCCCGGCGCTCGGGACGGTAGCGCTGGAGCCACTGGAGCAGCGCGTGCTCCTCGGTGCCCGTGGTCCGGATCCGGTCGATGCCGTCGAGGAGCTGGAGCGCGAAGCCGGAGAGCCGGCCGCTGCGCTCGGCGGCATCGGAGGCGAGCCGGGCCTGCTGCCGCGCGACGAACGCGGTGACCGCGAAGATCGCGAGGAACGCCAGCGCGGAAGCGAACGCCGCAAGGGGATCGATGGCCGCCATGAGGCCCAGGTACGTGAGCGAGAAGGCGCCCCCCACCACGGACACGACCATGGTGCCGGTGATGCGCCGCTGCACCTGCTCGATGACGCCGAGGCGCTCGGCGAGGTCGCCCACCGGGTTGCGCCGGAAGAAGGCGATCGGCAGCTGCAGCGTCCGGAGGATCACGGCGGATGATCCCCGTACCGTCGCGCGCGTCTCCACGCGCAGGAGCAGGAAGCGCGTCACGAGGTCGCAGGCCGCCACCGCCAGGATGGCCGAACCGAGCGCAAGGCCGAGGAAGAAAAGCGATCCGCCGTTCCCGGCCGGGATGAGGCGGCTCACGAGGAGCCCCGTGGCGAACGGCACGGCAAGGTTGAGGAAGCTGCCGGCCAGGGAGACCGCGCCCGCGATCCAAAGGTCGGGCGCGCTGCCGCCGAGGACGAAGGCGGCAAGCGAGCGCACGCCCGTCACGGATGCCGGCAGCGGCGCCGCGAATGCCACCGCGTCGGGCGCGAGGGTTGCGGCGAATGCCCGGTCCACGGTGCGACCGCGCGGGGCCACGCCGGGTTCGTAGGTGAATGCGCGGTAGCCGCCGCGGCCGGCCGGTACCAGCGCCACGGGAGCATCCCCGGCCTGGCCGAGGATGGGGCCGAAGTCTCCCCGCCACCACCGGTCCGGCAGCTCGATGCGCCGGCAACCGATGCGTGCCGCGTGGGCGAAGGCCTCGGTCGGAGAAAGGAGCGGGTCGGCCGGGATGCGCCGCGGGATGGCCGCGAGCGGGACGCCTGCCTCGACCGCCACGTGGCGGCACGCGCGGAGGAGGGGCGGCAGCGACGGATCGACGTTGAGCAGCTCGTCCTGCAGCCCGAAGACGGATCCGATGACGCGCAGGCTGCGTGCCTGCGCGCGCGCGGGTGCGCCGGAGCGCGCGGACACGGCTGCTGCGACGGATGCCTCGTCGAGCGCGGCGAGTTCCGCGGCACGCGCGATGAGCGCGGCCATCGCCTCGGGCTCGGTGGATGCCGATACGCGTGCCTCGGCCGGGATCATGGCGCGCGCGAAGGTGAAGCGGCCCTCGGCGACGGCCTCGTCGCACGCAGGGACGCCCGCGGGCGCATCGACCACGAGCGCTCGGCCGTCCGGGACGGCGACCACGGTGAAGGGGCTTCCGGCAAGCTCCGCCGTGAGCATGGGCACCACGCCGCCGGGAGCCACGGTGCCGAGGTAGGCGCGGCGGCCCGCCGTGCCGTCGGCGCGGCGACGCGCCACGAAGACGCTCACCATGCCCGAGGCAACCGCGAACGCGGGCTGCGCCAGCGAGAGGTCGACGTGGTGCCGGCCGTCGACGCGGCGCACGGACGCACCGGCGGCGGCGAAGGTGGATGCGGGCGCGGGAAGCCTCACCCCTGCCCTCCCCCGCGCACGAATGCGGCATAGGCGCCGTCGAGGCGCATGAGCTCCTCGTGCGACCCGCGCTCGGCGATCGCGCCCCGATCGAGCACCACGATCTCGTCGGCATCGCGGATGGTGCTCAGCCGGTGCGCCACCACCAGGCACGTGCAGCCGCGGCGCCGGATGGCACGGTCGAGCTGGCTCTCGGTGGTGGCGTCGAGCGAGGACGTGGCCTCGTCGAGCACCAGGATCGACGGCCTGCGCGAGAGGGCGCGCGCGATCTCGATCCGCTGCGCCTCGCCGCCGGAGAGGTTCGACCCGCCCTCGGCGATGCGCATGCCAAGCCCGCCCCGCGCCTCCATGAGCGCGGCAAGGCCGGCATCGTTCGCGGCCTCGCGCATGGCATCGTCCGTGACGCCGGGGTCCCAGAGCGAGAGGTTCTCGCGGAGGCTCGCCTCCACGAGGAACGGCGACTGCCCGACGGTCGCGATGAGCGACACGCGCTCGTGACGCGGGATGTCGGCGAGCGGACGGCCGTCCACGAGTACCTCGCCCGACCACGGCGAGTAGAGGCCGCACGCGAGCTTGGCCACCGTGCTCTTGCCGCTGCCGGTGAGTCCCACGAGCGCCACGCGGCGGCCCGCGCCGATCGCGAGCGTGAAGTCGCTGATCAGCGGGTCGCTGCTCTCGCTGTAGCCGAACGCCACGTCGCGGAACTCGAGCGTGTCCGCGGCCGCGGCAAGCTCCGGCGCATCCGGCGACGGCAGCGCCAGCGGATCGAGCGGATGGCGGATGACGTCGTCGATGCGGGTCATCGCCGCGCGAAGTCCCTGGATGTCCTGCCCGAGGGCGGCGAGGTCGAGGACGGGACCCATGAAGCCCACGAGGATGGCCTGGAACGCAAGGAGCGACCCGAGCGTCATGTGCCCATGCATCACCTGCCAGCCGCCGTACGAGAGCACCACGGCGGACACGAGCAGCGTCGACAGCAGCTCCGGAAGCGCGGTGGTCCACGCGGCAAGGCCCTCGAGCGCCTGCTGGCTGGAGGCGATGCGCGCGTTGGCATCCGCGATCCGCGCGAAGAGGTCGTTCTCCCGGCCCGATCCCTTGACGGTCTCGATGGCGGAGAGCCCCGCCGAGAGCGTGCCGGCGCCGAGGCCGGAGTCCTTCTCCAGCGTGCGCGAGTGCTCCACGAGCGCGCGGCCCGAGAGGACCATGATGCCGGCGATGGCCGCGACGACGACGAGCGCGACCAGCGCGAGGTGTCCGTCGATGGCGACCATCGCCGCGAGGAAGACGAGCGACGTGAGGAGGCCGACGGCGGCCGGCGCCACCTTCGCGGCCAGCGTGTCGGCAAGCATCTCGAACCCGGCCAGGCGCTGCACGATCTCGCCGGGGTAGCGGTGCGAGAAGAAGTCGACGGGAAGGCGCAGGACGTGCGCGGCGAAGTCCGCGGATCCGGTCACGGCCAGGCGCTGCTCGAGACGCGCCAGGACGGCCTGCTGGATCCAGCCGAGCGCCACCGTGACCCCCAGGCATGCCGCCGCGATGGCAACCATCGGCACGATCCAGCGGCCGGCACCCTCCAGGAGCACGCGATCCACGTAGACGGCGCCGAGCGCCGGGAGCGCGAACGCCGGCACCGCGAGGAGCAGGCCGCATGCGGCGGCGATCGCCACGGCGCCCCACGAGCCGCGCATCCGCTCGCGCACGAGGCCCCACGCTCCGTGGGGCCGGCCACCGCGCTCGAACGCATCCGTGGGCTGCAGCTCGAGCACCACGCCGGTGAACTTGCGGTCGAACTCCTCGGGCGACACCCAGCGCCGGCCGACCGCGGGGTCCATGATCCGCCAGCGACCGCCGCGCCAGCCCTCGAGGACGACGAAGTGGTCGAACCCCCAGAAGAGGATGCCGGGCAGCTTGAGCTCCAGCAGCTCCTCGCTTTCCACGGAGTAGCCGTCGCACGACATGCCGAGCGACTCAGCCGCCGCGGTCACCTGCAGCGCGCTGCTGCCGTCGCGGCTGACGCCGCACATGCGACGCGCCTCCTCGAGGGCGAGGTGGCGGCCGTGGTGCGCGAGCACCGAGACCAGGCAGGCGGCACCGCACTCCACGGCGTCCATCTGCAGGATGACGGGCGCATTCACCAGCCGGCGCCCCCGGGGCTCGAAGGGCGTCCCGCGCGCGACGGGTGCTTCCTGCGCCGCCTCAGCCACCGAGGACCTGCTTGATCCAGGGAAGGAGGAGCGAGATTGGGCGGACCTCCTCGGCGATCACGTCCACCTCGCACACCGTGCCCGCCGACAGCGGCTGCGGGTAGCCGACGCCGCCGGTCCAGCGGAGGCCGGTCGGGGTGGAAGCGTCCTGCTCCAGGTCGATCACCGCCGACACGAGCCCGCCATAGCGGCGCTCCACGTCCTGCGCGAACTCCGCGCTGTTGATGATGCGTAGGAGCGACTCGCGGGTGCCGACCACCGGCTCGACGTCGCGCACCGAGGCGCGGATGATGCCGAAGCGCTCGCGGTCGGCCACCGACGGTTCAACGCGCGCGCCCATGGCGGCAGCCACGCGCTTGCCCTCGCCGAGCGGGAAGAACGAGTAGCAGCGAAGCCTGCCGTCCCCCGCATCCGACACCACTGCCACTGTTCCGCCGCGTCGCACGAGGTCGCCGGCGGAGCGCTGCAGCTGAACGACCTTGCCCGGGCGCGGCGCCACCACGTGGCGCTCCGCTGCCAGCCGGGCCTCGCACTGGCGCTCGGCGGCCTCGGCGTCGGCGATGCCGTTGCTGCGGCGCTGCCGTTCCTGCGCGACGCGGGCGGCCATTTCGGCACGGTCGCTGGCGACCTTGCGCTGCTCGTTGCGGGCCTCGGAGAGCGCGCGCTCGATCTCGAGCTGCGTGTTGACGCTGCCGAGGAGGTCCGCCTCCGCGAGCAGCCCCTGACGGACGAGGTCGCGCTTGGTCTCGATGGCCTTTGCGAACTCCGCGGCTGTCGCCGACGCCTGCTCGATGCGCCGGGCGCACTCGCGCTCGCGGAGCTCGAGCGCCGCGGCCGCAGCGGCGTTGGCGCGGTCCTCGGCGGCGGACATGGCGGCATCCTGGTCGCGCAGGCGCTGCACGGCGTTGCGCGCATCGACGTGCTGCACCTCGAGCGCGGGGTTGGCCACGACGGCGATGACGTCGCCCTGGGCGACGGTATCGCCGGCCTTCACCCGCACCTCGGCGATGCGGCCGTCGACCGGCGCCTCCGCGGCGACCACCATCGTGCCCTCGATGAGGATGCCCATGCCGCGAACGGTCAGCGGCACGGTGCCGAGCAGGCCCCAGGCGACGAACGCGGCGAGCACGCAGCCGGCCGCGCCGACCAGCACCCAGAGGCGCGGCGACGTGATGGGGGCCACTCGGTTGACCGCTTCCGGGCTGGAGGCCGACTCGACGGCGCGCGCGCGGAATTGGAGGTCTTCACCGGCCATGGCTTCGACGCACGCATCGTAGCCAATGCCCGGCAGGCGCGGTCACTTGCGCGCCTGCCAGCCGTATGCCTCGTAGCGGTGGTCGAACGTGCCGTCCGGACGCAGGTCGATCACGCCGAAGCCCTCGGGGATGCCCTGCAGCGGGCCCTTCCACCACGAGCCGCTCACCGCGCCGTCGCAGATGTAGGTGACGCCGTCGATCGCGCAGCGGTCCACCAGGTGGATGTGCCCGCTCAGGCAGAGCCTCACGTTGCCGCTGCGCTTGAAGAGGTCGTGCAGCAGCGTCGCGTCGGTGTGCATCTCGCCGTTGGTGATGACGTTGTCCTCGCCCACCTTGTCGCGACCGCGCGGCTTGCCGAAGGTGAGCGTCGTGAGCGACATGATGGGGATGTGGCTCACGACGCACACCGGCGTGGTCCTCGGCGTCTCGGCGAGCAGGCGCACAAGCCAGTCATGCTGCGCCTCGTCGAGGTAGGCGGTGTACCCGTCGCCCTTCGGCTGCACGCTGTCGAGGCAAACGAAGCGCCACCCGCCCTGGTCGAAGGAGTGGTACGTGCGCTCGATGCCGAACATGTCGCACGCGAAGCGCTTGCCCCAGTCGGCCTCGGTGCCTGAGGTGCCGCTGCGCGACTTGTTCCAGCCGAAGATGTCGTGGTTGCCGACGGCGTGCCGCAGCGGCACCGAGCACTCGCGCTTCAGCGTCCCGAGGAAGAGCGAGCGAAGCTCCTCCGCGCGACCGCGCTTGGCCT